>SMTZ1_10002728_pt1 | contig 17680 bp, 11 predicted proteins | sample DeeMarSWOR136_30_FD_25667 | JGI IMG/M metagenome (IMG submission 25667)
GAAGGGTAGGAGAAGGCGTCGTGTACGTGCATGCCTATGAGGCGCTTTTCCCTGAAACGCTCGACCAGCCTGATAAGGCTTCTGAACCGGAAGGGGTCCCGCGGGTCCGGGACGACATACCTGTCGAGGTCCCGCTCGTTTTGGATGGGACCTTCCAAGGGAAATGAAACGGTCTGCTCGGAAAACTGCCGGAGCACACCCCACTCATCCCGGTATAGTCTCTTTGTCCGATCCACGGGGTTCATTCGGTAGTTATCCGAGGGTGTTCCTGTCATCACGATATCGAAATCGAACTGTTCCGCAAAATCCTCGTAACTGCATCCGGGGCAGATTCTCCTGCGCACCCGCTCATCGATGTGCAGCTCGAACAGGGGGACTCTATCAGGGATTCCTCTCTCAAGTGCCGTGACTGCGCGCTCACGGTTGGTCATGTCCAGCCTCCTACTCGGTAATCATATCAGAGGATGGGAGCATTGCAACGAATATTGGGGAGTGTGTTGAGTTCGTGTGTGTCGATCGAAGGTGAATACTCATTGGATCGGAGGTTGGAATTGATGCTTCTCACTTACTGGAGCTGATCGATGATCCGTGCCATGATGAAATCGTTCTCTGTCAGTCCGCCTGCCTCATTGGTCGTGAGGGTTATACTCAGCCTGTTATAGTTGAGCATGAATGAGGGGTGATGTTTCTGCTCTTCGGAAACAGCGGCGACGATATCGAGGAATTCCTTTGCATCGGCGAAATCCTTGAAGGAGAACTGTTTTGCGATCTTTTTCTCTGCCACAAGCTCCCACCCGGGAACCTGGCGGAGCATGGTGGAAATCGCCTTTGAAGACAACAGCAGCGCGACACCCTTGGACGGCGTGCACGCATGAGGAAAGGTTGACGTTACTGCTCTTAAAGGATCTCTGACAACCCCTTGAAGATGTTCAAAGATGTCGTTGAAATCGGGTTGATTGCTGAGTTCCCTTACGATCTGCCGGTATCGGAGAATGTTACCCATATCCAGAATCATGGCTCCTCTGGTGAGGAGATTCAATTCTCTAATCAGAACACCGTAATTTACACCGAATGAACCGTATCGCTGATCTGATATCAGCTCGATGTTCCTTATATCGAAGGTTTCTTTGAATCTTTTCAGAGCAAGGGGGGTGTCCCTGCTGATACCGATCACAGCCACCGATTTGTGCAGATCTGCGGCATACCGGTTGGTTTCCCGAACCTGAAGATCACATGCGGGATGGTCAATGGATGGAAAAAAAATGATGAGCTTGATCTTCTCTCCATAGGATTCGAGGGTTACATTCTGTAGATCAAGGGAAACAGCCGTGAACCTGGGCGCAGGGGATTCCATTTCAAGGGAGCGCCCCATCAGGGAGAGGGGTTGCTTTTCCAGGGTGACCGTTCTATCCATGGCCAGGTAACCTTTGAAGATAATCGGTTTGAAATGTTTGTTGAAAAACATTACCTTTCCCATCTCCACAAGTCAAGGCCGGCTCTGGGGGATCATATTCTCTCAATTTCTTGAAAAAGGGCTTGACAGGCACCGGATTTGGGAAGTAGTATAAATACTACCGATTTGATGAAATGTATGAGGAGTTCCCTTAGGAGGGAGGAACATGAGTCTCGTAGGAAAAAGTAAGAAGGCTTTGGCAAAAACCCTTCTGCACGCCATGAAGGTGAACTTTGTAATGGAGATGTTCTTCCGATGGGGAGAGAAGCAGGTTTTGAAGATCCTGGTGGAGAAAAACGTCCGCAAAAGACCTGTAGGGGCCCAGGAGGACAAGTACTTCATCGTGCGCAACCTCATGAAATCCTTCGAGGAAAAGTTCAAGGCGGGCACCCTTGCACCGTCGGTACGGGATTGGATCATCAACACCCTGATTGGCGATGTCATTCTCAACTACCGTGACCGGTATCCGGAAGCTGCCAAACGTCGTCAGGCCGAGGAACCTATCCCCACCTTCATCACCATAAGCCCGACGCAGAAGTGCAATCTCTCCTGTATCGGGTGTTACGCTGCGAGCACGAACAAGACCGTTGCGACCCTGGAATGGGACGTGTTGGATAAAATCATGGAGCAGAAGCGCGACCTGTGGGGTTCTCATTTTACCGTTATTTCCGGTGGTGAGCCGTTCATGTATGAGAGTCAGGGGAAGACCATAATCGATCTCTACGAGAAGTACAACGACAACTTCTTCCTCATGTACACCAACGGTACGCTCATCGACAAGGCAATGGCCAGGAAATTGGCCGATCTGGGTAACGTTACACCGGCAATATCCGTTGAAGGGTTCGAGGAGGACACCGATGCACGGCGTGGAAAGGGTGTATACAACCAGATTCTAAGCGCCATCGAGAATCTCAACGACGCGGGTGTGCTGTACGGCATCTCCTTCACAGCGACCAGGAAGAACGCTGACAGAATCCTCCACAGCGATTTCATCGACGAGTTCTTTGGGCCCTACGGCGCAACCTTTGCATGGATGTTCCAGTACATGCCCATCGGCCGCGGTCCCGACTTCCATCTCATGCTCACACCTGAGCAGCGACGTCAGCTCTGGTTCCGTGAGCGGGAGCTCATGAGGGAGAAGGGCATCTTTTTCGTGGATTTCTGGAACGGCGGACCGATCAGCGACGGCTGCATCAGCGCGGGCCGCAAGGGTGGGTACCTGTACATTGACTGGTTCGGAAACGTGCAGCCCTGTGTGTTCATCCCCTACTCCGTGGGGAATATAAAGACCGACTACTTTGACAAGGACAAGACCCTCGACGATATTCTCCAGACACCCTTCTTCACGAAGCTGAGGGATTGGCAGAAGAACTACAGCTACCAGAAGTCGGCCCAGGAGGCGGGGAACGAGATCGTACCCTGCCCGATCAGGGACCATCACAACGAGTTCAACAAGATCGCACGGGAAGCAAACGCCATTCCAGTGGGCAAGTCAGCGGAGAGGGCCATCAAGGATGAGCAGTACATAGAAGAATTGACCGAGGTTGGCAGGAAGGCGCATGAAGCGACGGCCGACATATGGAAGCAGGAGTACCAGAAGATCTAGATACGTAAAACTGGAGATGAAGAGGGAGAGGCCATTCATTGGAGGGTCTCTCCCTTTTTTAGTCAAACGATAAGGAAATCACTTCACGAGTGCTGCGCTAATCGTTTTTTTTATTTTATGCTTGAGAAGCAATTATTTTCGTTAAAGACTGAAACAAACCATGTTGTTTAACCGAAGTTCTCAAAGATTACCGTGTATTATATCAATGTGTGCTACATTTTTATACCGATATGTAAACTAGACATTCGCCCTTTTATACTATCAGAGGTGAAGGGCAGAAACCTGCGATCTCCGGGTGCCACAGGTATTCTGTGGAGAGTTCAAAACTCTATGACTCTGTTCTCCCTGGCGGACTGCTCAGCCATGCGTATGGCGGCGACCACCGCTTTCGATTCCTCCGGCGTGATGACATCGGGCTTTTTCCTCTGAGCAATGCATTTGAGGAAGTAGTCGAGCTCCTCTTTGAGGAAACCCCTGCGCATCCCGTGGACCTTGGGCCAGTAGAGCGATTGGGGATAACTCCACCCCTTCTTGGTGAGCACCGCGTAATTTGACCCGGAGTTGTCGATGTATATTGCACCCTCAGTGCCCACGATTTCCATACGGCCGTCGATGGCGTAGGGAACGTTCTCTGGCAGACACCAGATGGTTTCAATAACCGCGATGGCACCGGTGTCGAGACGGTACATGGCCCAGGCCAGGTCGTCGTTGGGGAGCTCCGGTCTCGTGTTCATACTCTGGGCGTACACGCTCTTGGGCTTTGCACCGGTATACCAGAACATGAGGTCCAGATCGTGCACCCCGTCACCGAAAAGAGCGCTGAGCTTTTCGAGATGAGTGGGTGTTATCCATTTCGCGAGATTCCGTCTCGCGTGCATGGATATGATTTTTCCGATATTGCCCGCCTCGATCTCTTCCTTTGTGAGTGCGTAGGTGGTGTCGAAACGGCATATGTGTCCGACCATGAAACACTTGTCAGTCTTTTTTACCTCGGCGATAATCTTGTCGCATTCCTCGGCATTGTCGGCCATGGGCTTTTCGAGAAAGACATGTTTGCCCGCTCGAAGGGCATCGATGGTGGGCTTCACATGGTCCTTCACATGGGTCACCACGGTGACCATGTCAATGTCCCTGTCTTCAAGCATCTCATGGTAATCGGTGTAGGCCTTGGGAACGCCGTACTTTTTCTGCACCTCCTTCAGCCGCCACTCCCGGCGAGTGCACACGGCTGCTACCTCAGCCAGGGGCAGTTGCTGGAGCGTGTCCACATGGTGCTCTCCAAACCACCCGAGTCCTATGACCCCGCAGCGTATTTTGTCCATACATCCGCCTCCCTTTCTATCTCTAGATGTTTAACCGTCAAAAGTAGTTATGGCGCTTCTAAGCTGGTTCTATTGTATTGAGAGTTAGGTAAATGTCAAGATAGCTGGTCCATGAAATGGAAAAACATAAGGATGTGTCAATCCTTGTTTTATTTCTTTGCATTAATTAACAAATACCTGTTGACAATTACAGTTATAAAGGTAGAATTGTGTGAGTTGGAATTAAAAATATTAAAGGGGGTACACAATGAACGACAAAATTTTAAGTGATAAGATAACGAGGAGGGATTTTCTTAAAAAATCAGCCAAAACAGGTATCGGTATTGGAGTAGGGCTCGCAGCTTTGAAAACAATTAAAATTGGCTTTAGTGCTGGGGGGGAGGGAGAACTCGAGCTCATTCCAATGACGTTTATCGTACCGAGACCCACCTTGGAGGTAATGGATGATTACAACCTTATAGTTCCCATTGAGATGGGTTACTTTAAGGACATGGGACTCGAAGTCTCAATGGAGACCGGTCCTGACGGAATGGCAAGCACGAAGTTTGTGGATCAGAATCAGGCCGATGTTGGATATCCATCACCAGGAATACTCACGGCCAGTATTGATACTGGAATGAAAGTTGTACTCGCCTATGAGATGATGATCGGTTCTGTGTGGCATCTTGTGGTAAGGGAAGACAGCCCGATAAAAAGCCCGAAGGAACTGGCTGGAGCAACGATTTCTGTTTGGGACATAAGTTGGCGAACGATTGTTGATCCTCTTCTGGCAGAGCTCGGGATTCCTCTGGATAGTGTGGAGTATCTGACTGCAGGTCCACAGTGGGGGCAGGCCGTACAGCAGGGTCAGGCTGATGTAGCTCTGGGGTGGCTTGCACTCGACGTGCAGTGGGAAGCTGTAGGAATGAAAATGAAATTCTTCAGAGGGACTGATTTCTCAGAGATGCCGTCAAACGGTTACGCAGTGCGGACATCAGATCTCAAAGATCCTGCAAAGAGGGAGTTGCTCGTAAAATTCATGAGGGGATCTTCAATGGGTCTTCACTTTGGAAGGATCAACCCACAGGCTGCAGCCCAGATGACCTATGACACGTATCCCGGAGTAAGAGAGCAGATGACACCTGAAGTTGCACTTGAGTCCCAGAGGCAGCTCGCATACTCCTATGTCGAGGGTGAGAGAAGGGGCTTAGGCTATGGCGCTTTTGTACCTGAAGGGTGGCAGAAGTATCTTGATATTATCTATAAGATCGGCCAGACGAAGAAGCACCTCAAGGTTGATGAATGTATAACTTCCGAATTGATTGCAGAGGCTAATGATTTTGATAGGGCTATGGTAGAGAGAGATGCAAAAAACTTCAAGCTGAACAGCACCTGGAAGGATATAAAGACTCGAGGTCCATTCTTCTAATATTGGGCTTACATGTGTCTTGAAATCTTTAATGGCTCCATTCTATTTTCGAATGGAGCCATTAAAAATATCTTAGTATTATTGTTATTTAAGTTTATCTTCTGAGTACGAGGAATATTCCTTTTCTCAAATAATCAAGCAATAGGGCCAATGTCGAGTTTTTATTTCTGATTTAATTATTATAAAGAATTACTGGATTTGAGATTGAATATTTTCAATGATTACAAATCCTAATTCATTATGATTTAAATAATTAAAAATTCATATGTGGCCCTGATAATGAAAAATAAGGATTGATTATGGATGATGTCATTGTTGTTGAAAAGGTGAGTAAGGTATACGCAAGCGAGAGAGGCCCTGTTCATGCAATTGACCGATTCTCGATGAAGGTGAAAGAGGGGGATTTTGTTGCTATTGTCGGCCCGAGCGGTTGCGGCAAGACAACCCTTTTATGGGGTCTCACCGGCCTTCATCCCTTCAATGGAGGGAAGGCGTACATATTGGGCGAGGAGGTGGGTAAGCCTAGGAAGGATGTGGGAATTATTTTCCAGCAGGCAAACCTCCTTCCGTGGAGAAATATACTTCAGAATGTTCTTTTTCCATTAGAGGTAATGAAGGAAAATACTGCTGATCATGAAGGGAGAGTGAAAGACCTTTTGGAGAGTGTTGAGCTCACAGGATTTGAGAATCACTTTCCGAGGGAGCTCTCAGGGGGCATGCAGCAGCGTGTCTCGATTGTACGGGCCCTTTCATACGATCCAAAGGTTTTACTCATGGATGAGCCCTTTGGCGCACTGGATGCCTATACAAGGGATGAAATGGACACCCTCCTTCTGGGTATATGGAAGAAGACAGGAAAGACTATTGCTTTTGTCACACACAGGATAGAGGAGGCTGTATACCTTGCAAACAGGGTCTATGTGATGACTCCAAGACCTGGAACGAACTCTGCACTGTTTGATATAGATCTACCGAGGCCAAGGCCAGAGGGGATTACCATGGAGCAGAAATATTTTGAAATTGTTGCAGAGATAAAAAAAAGAATAGTAAAGGATGTGGAGAAGCAGAAGGAGGAGGGAGTATATCAGAGTCAGGCATACAGCACTGTTACTTGATCAAAATTGGCTACATCGAATCAAAATAGGGGAGATATAAGTATGGATGTATATGAGAAACAACTCGTAGAGGAAATCCCGGACTTTGAAGAGCATGTACCTGAGAAGCACGGGGCGTTCGATATATCGGCAACCGTTTCCTCAGTAAAGATCCATGGATGGAAACAGGTCACCGGGATTCTTGCAGTTGCCATAGTTATTCTAGGGGGCCTGGAGCTCGTCATAAGGCTATTCCAGGTTCCCGAGTTCGTATTCCCGGCGCCGAGCGCAACATTTAAAGCGCTCGTAACCTCTTTTCCGAACAACTATACCCATTTTCTTATAACCATAAGCGAGCTGGTGTCAGGATATGTAGTGGGAGCTTCCATAGGGCTTATTCTTGCAGCAGTTCTGACACAGGTTCCTTATCTCGAGAAAGTAATAACTCCCTACATACTGCTTTTGATTTGTACACCAACGATTGCTCTTGTCCCTCTCCTTATGTTAAAGCTTGGGTTCAATATATGGCCCAGGATTATAGCAGTATCACTGGCTTCAGGTCCTATGGTAATGATCAACTCTGTCACTGGATTCAGGAGAACGGACCTGGCCAAGATTGCTCTTGCCAAGTCGTACGGGGCGACGACATTTCAAATATTCAAGATGATTCGTTTTCCTCTTGCCCTGCCCATGATCATTGTCGGATTGCTCGTTGGTGGGATCTTCGGGCTTATCACTGCAGTTGGTTCAGATATGGTCGGTGGGAAGATAGGGCTGGGGAACAAGATATCATACTACTCATCACTTGCACGGATGGCACACTTTTTTGCGATCATAATACTCGTAGCGACCATTGGTATATCCATCTGGATAATCTTTTCACGAGTTGGAAAGAAGTGGGCGAGCTGGCAGGAGTAGCCTACCCGAAGCAGCATATGGTTTTATCAATGTATTCAATGCTCTCATAATTCGAAACCTCGAGTCATACAAGACCACTAAGGCGGGAAATGAATCAAAGATGCCTTCGCTTGTTGCACGTAAGTTCAAAAAAAACCAAAAATTATAAAATCAATGCTGAACAAGGAGAGTGAAACATGGCTAAAGAACAGAAGTATCCAAATCTTTTTAAACCGTTACGCATTGGCAGTGTCGTTGCTAAAAACAGAATCAACTTTGAGCCGACAGCAATAAGTTGCTCACATGCGGACGGATCGGTCAGTGAACTGGATATCGCAGTGTATTCAGAGGTAGCCAAAGGTGGCTACAGCATGATCAATATTGGTGGCTGTACCCCGGATTCTAAGACCGGCCGTGTAACCGTAACAGGTGTGATTATTGATGAAGATAATATGATACCCGGGCTGGCCAGGTTGGTGAACAGTATCCATAAATATGGTGCCCTTGCCATACCGCAGATACAGCATCCAGGCAGGCAGTGTCCTATGCCTAAAGGCAGCATAATGTCGACCAATGATCAGGTAGTCAAACTCCCCTGGTCAGCTGGGCATGAGATCGTCTTTGCAAATGCAGAAGAAAAGGGCAAAGAGATCAGAGCCATGAGTACGGAAGAAATTTTGGACCAGATTGAATTGTGGTCACTAGCGGCATGGAGATGCCAGGCAGCAGGAGCTGATGCAGTGTGCCTGCACGCAGCACACGGCTACCTCATGTCAGCTTTCTTGAGCCCCTACCTCAATCGTCGTATAGACCGTTTCGGTGGTAGTTTTGAAAACCGTATGCTTTTCACCTTGTCCATTATTAAGGAGATCCACAACAAGTGTGGGAATGATTTCCCGGTTATTGTACGATATTCGGCCAACGAGTGGGTTCCAGGTGGTATAGACACCGAGGAAAGCAAGAGAATGGCAGTAGCTTTTGAGCAAGGTGGAGCAGCAGCTTTGGACTTAAGCCAGTGCATTCAGGAAACCCCAGGAGCTGGGTTTGACCCAATGCACTACCAGGAAGGTTGGACAATATATTCGGCCGAAGCTGTCAAACCCCTTGTAAAGATACCGGTAATCATCAGTCATGCGCTGCGAAATCCTGATTTTTGTGAGAGCGTAATTGCTGAAGGCAAAGCCGATATGATTGGTATGTGCCGACAGGCTCTGGCTGATCCTTACTGGCCTACAAAAGTAAAGCTTGGCAAACCTGAAAAGATCCGTAAGTGCATCTCATGCCTCACAGGCTGCTGGCAGGAGTCTCTGATGGCGAAGAAGGATATCTCCTGCGCGATCAATCCAGTTTGTGGGGATCTTAATTTTTATAACATGGATAAGAAGAAAAGCAGCCGGGCAATGAAAGTTGCGATTGTCGGCGGTGGTCCTGGGGGTATGGAAGCTGCGCGATGGGCTACGCTTCGGGGACACAAACCAACGATCTTTGAGAAGAAGGACGAACTGGGTGGTGCCATCCTGGGCTGCTGTCTGGTTCCCGGCAAGGACAAGATGAAATGGTATGCCGACTGGCTGAGGTACGAGATTCGTGATCTGGGCGTCGAAGTCAAAATGTGCCATGAGCCTAGCTTGGAAGAGCTGAAGGGTTACGAAGTCGTGCTGAATGCGACCGGTGCAGTAAGCTATGTGCCTGAGGTCAATGGATTAAAAGAAAGAGTGGTTCCAATGGAGGAAGCCTTCGCCTGTCCAAAGACTTCCTGTGAGTTCTATCCTGAGGGCAGTGGCCGCAAGAACCGAAAATTGGGCGAGAAAGTAATTGTCTGGGGTGACCACTACGGCGCTGCTGATCTGGTTGCTTTTCTTGGTGCAGCAGGTAAAGACGTAACGGTTGTCACTGACAGGAAAGAATTCGGTTCCAGCGTGGAAGTAATCCACATGTACGTTCTTCGAAAACGCATGGCACAGGGCGATGCTGAAGCCCTTTCTTCACGTCCATACAAGTACCCGGTCAAGGTATTTGAGAGTTCGCTCATATCTCACATAGGTGAGAAGGAAGTGCAGGTAGTAGATAAAAACTTGAATACCACGGTGGTAGAGGCAGACGACATCGTCACATGTTATACAAGATCCAACACGGCTCTAGCGGATGTATTTGCAAAAGTCGAGGCTGCAGGAATTCCTGTGATTACTGTCGGTGATGCGAAGAGACCCAGAAATCTTCATGCCGCTGTTAAGGAGGGGGCAACATTCAGTATTACGCTGGATCCGGACTATTGCGTCACCAACCCGAACGGGGAGTTGTTGAATGATCTTCCCATTGATGTCAAAAAACAGCTTGGTTTTTAAGGGTGAGGGAGATTACAGGTATAGCGGATGTGTATGAGAAACAGCTTGAAGAGGAGGTTCCGAAGTGTGAGGAGGAGCATGTAGGAGACATCATGGTTGCTGCCATCGGAATATCCATTGTGATACTCTTCTCCAGGGGGGTACGAAATGGGCGAGCTGGCAGAAGTGGGCTTTGCTTTTCGAGCACAGGCGTAATCTATCGGGAGTGTATATCGAGTTGACTATGAAAGGCGATGGTGCAAGGGGCGAGGGTCTGAAAAGCTATGAATAAAGCGCATATGAAAAAAGCTTCCAAGGAGGAGGAAGAGAATGAAGACCTACAGAGTTGGAATAGTCGGATTGGGATGGGTTGCGGGCTCACATATCATGAACTTCAACGAGATGCCTAACTTCGAAGTCACAGCAGTCATGTCTCGAAGAGACCTCGATCCGAAGCAGGTAAAGGCTCAGCACGGAGTTGACGTAAAGGTCTACAACGATTACGACAGGATGCTCGAGGACAAGAATATCGACATCATCGATATCTGCACCCCCCATCCCTTCCACCCTGAACAGACGATAAAGGCAGCCAACGCGGGCAAGGATATCATCATCGAAAAGCCGATCGGCATCGATTTCGAAGATACGGTGAAGATGGTTGAGGCGGTGGAGAAGAACAAGGTAAAGACCTCGGTTTGTTTCGAGGTGCGGTTCATGGGTGTCACCAAGGCCATGCAGTCGATCATCGAGCAGGGGCTGATCGGTGACATCTACTTTACGGAGTGCGACTACTTCCACGGTATTGGCCCGTGGTACGGCCAGTTCGTGTGGAACGTTAAGAAGAACATGGGCGGCAGTTCGCTCCTCACCGCAGGGTGTCACGCCCTTGACGCGATGCTCTTTCTGGTTGGCGATGAGGTGGATGAGGTATTCTCATACGGAACCCTTAACCCCCACAAAGTATACAAACCCTACGAGTACGACGCCACAACGGTGACACTGTTAAAGTTCAAGAATGGCCGAACCCTGGGCAAGTGCGCTTCGGTGTGCGATTGCATGCAGCCCTACGTATTCAACATGAACATGATCGGGTCCCACGGCTCCATCAAGAACGACCTCTTTTTCAGCAAGAAAATCGAGGGCCTGCGCGACTGGACCAAGATGGACGTGCAGCTCATCGACTCGGGTGATGTGGCCCATCATCCCTACAAGCTCATATTTTCCCACTTCGCCGAGTGCCTGGATGAGGGTAAGGAGGCGATCAACAGCCTTGCAAGCGCCTTCGAAACCCACCGGGTCATCTTTGCAGCCGACAAGTCTGCCGAAACGGGTAAGCCGGTGAGCCTGAAGGAGTTTGCGCGGTAGAGAACGATAGGTATTGTCTGTGTCATCTCATTACTTGAAGAATAAAAAGCAGCACTCACGGCGTGAGCGGAGTGCTGCTTTTTGATTAGAGGTTAACTGTCTACTGACAGTTAACTGTTATGCAGGCACAATCGGAAGTACGCGCAATTTTATCGGTGACTTTGCGGCTGTAGAGCTTCTTGGCATTGCGAACACCGTTTTGCCCTATGACGATCATGTCTATGTCGTTGTCTCGAGCGAATCGGATGATTTCTTTGGCCGGGTCCCCAAGCAGTACAGCTGATTTTGTACTCTTCACACCATATTTCCAGGCATCATGCCTGGCATCGTTAAGTATCCTCCCAGCGGTTTGATCCATGTAGACCCGTTTGGGCTCTTCTTCAAGATGTTCCGACTCGATGAATTCCTTGACCTCCTTTAGAACTTTGCTTCCATTCACTGCGTGCACCAGATAGACTGTGGCTCCATTCTTCGCGGCTAATTCAGCTCCGCACGCAACAACTGAACTTGCCTTCTCTGAACCGTCCGTTGCAACCAGTATTCTTTTCATCATTTTTCCCTTCCCCCTTCATTTCTTAATCTCAACTGCACTTACATATTTACAAGATCCGTGCCAAAATTGAGAGGAGGAGAGATATTTAGCTAATTTATTATATCACAGATAATTATGGGCTTCAATGTTGTTCGTTCGAGGAGATGTTGGTATACGGAGAGCTACGAAATACTGGAGTATCTACGAAATATCGGATGCTTGCTCCGAATGATCAGTTCATGGTACAATCCAAATAGATAACGTTTTCAGGAGGTACAAAAGTAAATTCTTCTTGAATCTTTATCATGTGCTATCATAACTATTGATCCCGCCTGCTCTGGTCTACAAACTATCGTCCCTTCGTACCTTACTGAAAGGTTTGGCGTATTTCGCCATAATTGTTTTGCGTCGTACGATTAAATGCTATAATGACATGCAGCTGATCGCTTAGCTATTTGTGATGCAAGTGAGTTGTTTATCTCGGTGTGGAAAGTGTCCACGATGATATGCGTGCAGTGTAAAGCCGAAAATCCCGGGGATAAGAAGTATTGTCGTGAATGCGGGGCAAAACTTACAAGGATATGTAGCCGTTGCGGTTCCGAATGTTCTCCGAGGGATAAATTCTGCGGTGAATGTGGTCAGAACTTGAAGGTTTCACCCTCTCCATCCTCCAAAGATCTCTCCTCCGATGAAAAACTCCAAATGGTGAAGCGCTACCTTCCAGGAGACCTCATGGAGAAGATACTCGCTCAACAGGATAAATTGGAGGGGGAGAGAAAACAGGTCACCGTAATGTTCTGCGACATGGAGGGATTTACCGCTCTATCCGAAAAACTTGGACCGGAGGAGGCCTACTCCGTTATGGACCGTGTGTATGAAATTCTCATACGCAGGGTTCACGATTATGAGGGTACAGTGAACGAGATGACCGGTGACGGTATCATGGCTCTGTTTGGCGCTCCAGTTGCCCTTGAGGATGCCCCTCAGAGAGCCATCCGATCTGCATACGACATTCATCGTTCTATGTCGAAGTTTAACGAAAAGTACAGGCTGGAAAGTAAAAAAGTGTTTCCCATGAAGATGCGTATAGGGATTCATACGGGGCCCGTGGTAGTTGGCAGTCTTGGCAATGACTTACGAGTCGAATTCAAAGCAGTTGGCGACACGGTCAATCTTGCCTCCAGGATGGAGGAGATTGCAGAGCCGGGCACGACCTATGTGACTGAAGATACCTTCAGGCTTACCGAGGGTATTTTTCGTTTTGAGTCTCTCGGTGAGAGGAGAGTGAAGGGAAAAAAGAAACCGATACGTGTATACCGCGTGATTGCGCCTAGTACCAGGAGAACCCGTTTTGACATAAGCGCGGAACGCGGGCTGACGCCTTTCGTGGGAAGGGAGCGAGAGCTGGAGCTACTCCTGGACGGGTTCGAACGGTCGAAAAGGGGCAGGGGGCAGGCCTTTTCCATCACTGCGGAGGCCGGAGTCGGTAAGTCGAGGCTCCTGTACGAGTTCAGAAAGGCTGTGGCCAACGAGGATGTATCCTTTCTCGAGGGAAAGTGCCTCTCCTTCAGCAGGGGAGTGGCCTACCATCCGATTATCGACATCCTGAAGACGCAATTCGAAATTCACGGGAATGATAAGGATACTGAAATCATATCAAAAGTTGAAGAAAATCTAGAAACGCTGGGCGTTGATGAAGCCTATATGCTCCCCTATATACTTGAACTTCTCTCAGTGGAGGAAAGCGGCATCAATTCAATTCCAACCAGCGCTGAAGGGAAAAAAATCCACATCATAGAGTCTGTCAAGCGTATTGCCCTGAAGGGCTCGGAAATACGTCCCCTTATCCTAGCAATAGAAGACCTTCACTGGATCGACAACAGCTCTGAAGAGGCCTTGAAGGAGCTTTTAAACAGTATTTCCGGGGCACGGATACTGCTGCTTTTCACGTATCGGCCCGAATTCGTCCACAGCTGGGGGAGCAGGTCCTATCACTGCCAGGTGAATCTCAACAGGTTTTCCAATCGCGAGAGTCTCATTATGGTAACTCATCTCCTCGGTGAGGGTGAGATAGACAGTGACCTGGAGGAGTTCATCCTCGAGAGGACTGAAGGTGTGCCCTTCTTCATAGAGGAGTTCGTGAAATCACTCAAAGACCTCAGGGTCGTAGAGAGAAGGGGCAGCCGATTTGTCGCTGTGAAAAATTTTCGCGATGTGTCCCTTCCTTCGACTATTCAGGAAGTGATCATGGCCAGGGTGGACTCTCTTCCTGAAGACGCGAAGAAATTACTCCAGATGGGGTCCGTTATCGGGAGGGAGTTCGATTACAAACTGATCGGTGTGGTGACGGGGCTTCCTGATCAGGAACTGCTTTCCCGACTTTCAGTCCTGAAGGATGCAGAGCTTCTCTATGAACGGGGGATCTATCCCCATTCGACCTGTATTTTCAAGCACGCGCTCACCCAGGATGCGGCCTACCAATCGCTTATGAGTGCCACCCGAAAACAATATCATAGCGCGGTTGCCAAGAAGCTGGAGGAGCATTTCCCTGAAAGGAGGCGGGCACATCCGGAAATTCTCGCGCATCATTTTACCGAAGCGGGTCTCTCTGAGCAGGCAGTACCCTACTGGCGGATGGCTGGTGAGATCGCCATCAAGCATTCTGCGCATCTGGAAGCTGCAGATCACTTCACACGGGGTCTGGAGTTGCTTAAGACACTGCCCGAAACGACTGAGCATCTCAAGCAGGAGCTTGCACTCCAAATTGCCCTCTATGCGCCGCTGTCAGGAGCGAAGGGATACGGTGCGCCGGAAGTAGACAGAGCCTACAACAGGGCCCGGGAACTGTGTGAAAAGGTCGGAGAGCCGTCTCAACTCTTCCTCGTGTTGTACGGGCTCTGGGGACATAATTTCGTTCTCGGAAAGCTCGATATGGTGCCGAAACTGGCCGAGCAGTGTCTGAACTTGGCCCAGGATATTCGTGATCCTGCACTTCTCATGGAGGCATATCGGATGGTTGGTGAAACGGCACTCTACCACGGTGATTTTGAAAAAGCACGGGAGTACTGGGAGCACAGTCTTTCACTCTACGATCCGGAGAAGCATCGCGCTCATGCCGAAATCTATGGGCAGGATCCAGGTGTGGCACTTCTTGCCCATGGCTCCATGATTCTATGGTATCTGGGCCATCCTGACCAGGCAAGAAAGAGATCGGATGAGTCCCTTGCACTTGCGAGAGAACACGCCCATCCCTTTACCCTTGCCTTTGCTCTGTACATCGGAGTAGTCCCGTATCAGTGCAGTGGGGATGTGACAACGACCCAGGCGCGATTGGAAGAGGCGATAGACCTTTCTGAGAAGCAGGGATTCCCATTCTGGCTGGCGCTGGCAACATCATTGCACGGATGGATATATGTAGAGCAGGGACGAGTGGCTAAAGGCATTGAAGTCATACTCAAAGGTCTCGCTGATTCGCGGGCAACAGGGGCAGAGATTCATATATTATATCATCTGGCAATTCTCGCCGATGCGTACCGGCGGGATGAGCGTGTGGATGACGGACTGCAAACGGTGAACGAGGCACTGGCAATGTGCGATGAAACTGAAATGCGCTTCTACGAATCAGAGCTTCATCGCATAAAAGGGGAGTTACTCCTTTCGCAGGATAAGTCGGACCCGGATGGGGAGGTTCACTTCAGGAAGGCCCTTGAACTAGCCCGAAAACAGAGCGCTCGATCATTTGAGCTGCGTGCGGCCATGAGCCTGTGCCGGTTGTGGCAGAGCCAGGGTAAAAAGGATGAGGCCCGGAAAGGACTGTCTGAGATCTACGGCTGGTTCACCGAAGGATTTGAAACCTATGATTTGAAGGAGGCGAATAAACTGCTGCAGGCCCTATCCAGTTGATTTCTTCAGTTATTTCAACATAGCACTGCCAAAGCAAGGTCATCGAATGGAGGAAGGAAAATCATTGTCTAGGGACGGAATCCTGTATGCATGATGCATTGACACTCCTCAATGAGCTGGACCAGGATCACGTCGAATGGGTTTTCACCACAGGCCTGCCCAAACTTTTCCCGCCCAATGCTCCCATCATCAGGGAGGGTGTCGAGCCAGATGCCTTCTATCTTGTCATGGAGGGTCTTGTCGGGGTATATATTGCCTCGGTCGGTGACAGATGCGTTGCGAAACTTGGTCCCGGCGAGCTCCTGGGGGATATCTCTTTTTTGGAAGACATACCTGCTTCCGCTTCAATTGTTGCAGTGGAAAGCACCAATGTGCTGGTCATTCCAAGAAATGATCTTGAATCGAAGTTGAAGGAAGATCCCGAATTTGCGGCACGGCTTTTCAGAGCATTTGCCGTCATATCAAACAGGCGTCTCAGATTGCGTGAGCGTGCATTCGGCCGGGTTCTACAGGAGAAGCATTCCGGCGGCCCTGCGGCCATGACCGGTTGGCAGAGGATCTCCGGTACCATCAACGAGTTCAAGGCTCTCATACAAAAAGCTGACTTAGAGGCATTGAAGAATGAGAATGTCGTTCCGCAGGAAGTGGCCAATAATGTAGAAACAGGTTTCATAGAGCTCAACGCAGCGGTGCAGGAAGCGATCGATGATGACTCGCATGAAAATTTGCATATAAAGGATGAGATAGGTATGATGCTGCAGCGAGAGCTTCTCCCCTATCTGCTGCTTTCCAGAACGGCGGAGCGGATCTATGCGAAGCCGCGTGGATCAACTGGTGATTATCTCACAATAAAGTGGATTTATGAAAACAAACCGGAGGGCGTTGGACGAATAGGGCCGCTTCTCGACAGGTGTCTCCTGGATCTGCCGATGCTCAGGGCTGTGAGAAACCAGTGCACGATCATTGCACATGAGATTCGAAGAGCCATCGAGAAGAAGGAGGATTCGTGTCTACAGGTGACATGTCTTGGTTGCGGGCCGGCAGAAGAGATTTTTGATGTGTTCATGGAGTTGCATGACCCTTCATGCCTCTGTGCCACATTGATCGATGTTGATCTTCAGGCCCTGGCATCTGTGGGGGAGCGGCTGGATAAAATGAAGCTTGCCGGGTATGTGAAAATGAATAATGCGAATCTGGTATATCTGGCGACCAACAGGCAAAAACTCGATGTTGGCGGTCAGGACCTCGTATACAGTATGGGAATAACGAACTATTTTGACGACAAGATTATCCTGTCACTGATGAACTATATTCATACACTGTTGAGCCCAGGAGGGAAGGTATTGTTCAGTAACTTTCATACAGGAAATCCGGACAGGGCTTTCATGAAGCATGTCCTGAACTGGCATATATTCCATAGAACAGAAGACGACATGAATCGGCTGTTTGTTTCGTCTTCATTCAAGAGAGAATGTACAGAGATTGTGCTCGAAGATGAGGGAATTATTCTTTCTGCGAGCTGTAGCAGGTGAAAGTGACGGGACGGTAAGGTGACTGGTAAAAACTCGGAGTCACTGGACAAGGCGGTATTGAAGGATGCTCAGACCATCTCCGCTGGGATTGAACTGCAGAAACTTGTTGAAAAGGTGATGGCGCTTGCTCTTGGCAATACAGAAGCGCAGAAAGGCGCCCTCATTATCAGAAAGAAAAACCAGCTGCAGGTTGCCTGCCAGATGAATAGTGCGGATTCTCTTCAGGGTACATACAATCCTATTC
>SMTZ1_10002729_pt1 | contig 17679 bp, 13 predicted proteins | sample DeeMarSWOR136_30_FD_25667 | JGI IMG/M metagenome (IMG submission 25667)
AGATTCATATTCATCATTAATATTAAAGGTTCCGAAGGAGAAGATGACTTTTATACTTTTAGCGAATAGCGATGGCGCTAGCGCTTCATTTAATTTGGGCGATGGAAATGTACTAAATTCTCCCTTTGCCAGGGCTTTTCTGGAATTAATGAGAATCTTACTTGATACTTGATGCAAGATACTGGGTGCTGGATATTTAGGAATCCAGAATCCAGTATCATTTTTAGAACCTTGAAATTCCAATACTATCAATTATTCACCGATATTTTTAAGCTACTCCTCTTTCGTTATCCAACCATCCAATAAATGAATAATTCGATTTCCATATTTCGCCCAATTTTCATTATGAGTCACCTGAATAATTGTTGTGCCTTCTTCTTCATTCAATTTTTTCAACAAATCCATAATCTCTTTGCCCTGTGTCGTGTTTAAATTACCAATTGGTTCGTCAGCAAGAAAGAGCTTCGGATTGGTGATTATCGCTCTGGCAACGGCGACTTGTTGCTGCTGTCCACCAGAAAGTTGATTTGGAAACAGATTTTTCTTCGCTACGATATTGAAACGATCCAGCATATCCGCCACCATTGCTTTCCTTTCTGAACCTTTTATTTTCTTATAAAGCAGCGGCGTATCAAGATTTTCATAGACATTCAGTTCATCGATGAGGTGATAGCTCTGAAATACAAATCCGATATGATTTTTATGAATGTCCGAACGTTGTCTTTCCGTCAATTTATGGGCAGGCTGATCGTAAAATAATACTCCCCCCTGGAAGGATCATCAAGCATGCCGAGAATATAAAGCAAGGTCGATTTTCCAGCGCCAGAAGGGCCCATAATCGTAATAAATTCTCCTTTTTCAACTTCCAGACCAATATCTCGCAGGACAAAAGTTTTGATAAAGCCGTTGGTATAATATTTTTCGATACTGTTTAGTTTGATCATTACTCAGTCTCCGTTCTTGATATCTTCGCTATACGCAAAGCGCTTTGCGCATGACGTTTTTAGTTAAAATCTATCCCATGAATTTTAAATTCAATAATCCGATCGCAGGTCACTCTTTTTATTCCTGAATCGATCACCATTTTTGCATATTCGGGTGAAACACCATGAATTTTCATTTCTACCAGTTTGTCAATGGTCAAATCAGCTAAGTTCAGAGCCTTCATTTTCCGTGCATAATCTGGCTTGACACCGTGAATTTTCATTTTGATAAGCTGATCAGGAGTAAATCTATCCCATTTGATCGCTTTCATTTCTTTGGCGTAGTCAGAACTGATGCCATGAATTTTCAATTCAACAACCTTTTCCAGATCCAAACGATCCCAATCTAAAGTTCTCATATCTTCCACAAACTCTGAACTTACACCGTGAATCTTCAGTTTGATGACGTTATCTGGCGTCAAGCCTTCCCAACCCGCTGCTTTCACTTTTCTCACAAAATCAGTGCTCACGCCATGTATCTTCATTTCAACCAGTTTATCGAGTGTCAGCCTATCCCAGTTCAATGCTCTCAATTCCTTGACGTATTCTGGATCAACACCATGAATTTTCAATCGAATCATATTGTCGACCGTTAAATCCTCCCATTGCGATGCTTTCATCTCTTTCACAAAATCAGAACTGACGCCATGAATTTTCATTTCGATCAATTTTTTGGCACTCAGGTCTACCAGATTCGATTCACAAACCTCTCTAGCCCATTCTGGTTTTACACCATGAATTTTCATCTCCACCAATCGGTTCACATTGAAGCCATCTAATTTCAACGTTTTCATCTCCCTGGCATAGTCTACAATTACACCATGGATTTTCAGCTCAATAAATTTGTCAGGGGAAAGCCTGTCGTAATCTAATTTTACCAGTTCTTTGATAAAATCCATTTCCACATCATGGATTGCCATTGAAAATAGCTTATCGATTGAAACATCATCGAAGCCAAGCTTTTCCATCTCTCTCAGGAAATCTTTATTGGCAACAAACTCGAAGTCGCCATAAGCATCATCGCCCCTTCTTCTTCCTTCAAAAAAGAAAGTCCCGGCATCTCTTTTCCATTCAAAGCTAATCCGAGACCGTCGAGATTCATCTAATTTATCGATTTCATTATACGGAATGGAAAGCGTCACATCCCAGCGATCCTGGAACTTCCTGGAGCGAATTTCCATCTCCACCCGAATCCTGTTGTCTCTTAATTCGCCGTCCCATTTGCCTTTGATGGAATCGGTTGCAAGACTTGAAATGAAAAACAGTTGAGAGAAAAATATGATCAGAACGAAGCTGAATAAACTTTTTTTGAAGATGGTTGACATTTTTGAACTCCCTTTTATTTGTTTGTTGTCTGTTGTTAGTTATCCGTTGTCCTCACTCATTTAATTAGATCATAATTTGATACTGATCGCTGATAACTGATGATTGATCACGGACATTACCTCACCTTCCTCGACTGCCTTTTTGCCTTTGGTAAATATTCAATAATATAATCCTGCTCAGGATTCAACTCCAGCGATTTTTCCCAGGCTTCCACCACATCGGTCCATTTTTCAAGCTTCCAATAAACTACGCCAAGATTATAATATGCTGCTGCATAAGTGGGTGTTATTTCAATAGCTTTCTTATAATCCTGAATCGCTTTTTGGTACTCTTGCAAATTATTATAGCTTAATCCACGATTATTGTAAGCTATAGCATTATTTGGATCCAATTTAATAGCTATCGTATAATCTTCAATGGCTTCCTTATCTTTTTCCATCTTTCGATACACATCGCCCCGACTGAAATAGGCAGAAACGAATTTTGGCTCCAGTTGAATGGCTTTATTAAAATCCTGGAGCGCTTCCTCATACCTACCCAGGTTTTTGTAGCTTGTGCCACGATTGTTGTAAGCAAGGGTATATTTCGGCTCAAGCTCAATGGCTCTGGAGAAATCCTGAATCGCTTCCTCATGTTTTTCTCTATTTTGATAGATATTGCCATGATTGATATAAGCAGGCGCAAATTCAGGATTGAGCTGGATGGCTTTGGAGAAATCTTGAAAAGCCTCATTCTCTCTCCCCAACGCCTGGTAGGCATCACCACGATTGTTGTAAGAAGCTGCATGTTGAGGATTCAACTCAATCACTTTGGTATAATATTCGATTTTCAAAGTTGCATCTGGTTCGGCATAGCCTTTATCAAACCATTCTGAAGCGGTCAATCCTTCAATTGATGGTTCATCAACATTTTCCGATGATCTTTGTGAATCAAATCCTTGTGCCTGAATCCTTTCATTTAATTCCTTTGAGAATTCAACTTTTTGCCAGAACTCGCCTTTTCGTTTGGCATTTAAATTTTTCTCCAGTTTATTGATAATCTTAGCAGAGAACACTTTTATCTCTTCATCAGTCTCCTTTTGGAGCTGCGATCTCAATTTCTCAATGATTTCCCCTGGTTGAATATAAATCCCATAGGGTCCCCGCTGAAACGGTCGATAGCCAGCTTCTGATTTTTGCACATCGATTTCATCCAGCATTCTGTCAATCGCCAGCCAGCATCGCTTCTTTTCCACGTTATCGTCAATTCCAGCTAATAAATCTATCATCTCCAAAAGATGCCTGCTTTTCTCCGTGCTGAACCTTTCGTTTGCTGGCATATAAGGAAGCATCATAGAAACACGTTCCTTAAATACCCATTTGCCATGCACCTCTCCTTTTTTAAAATCCTCGTTTTTACCAGCGTCCAGCGAATCATTTTCAGCCTTTTTATTCTCATTAAGTCCTTCATTCTCAAAACACTCCATCATTCGCTCTTGTGTTTTCACCAATGTTCGAAATTTAAATTCTCTTAAAGAAATAGCAAGACGATTGTTCCTGGTTTTCTCAGCATAAGTCAGCAGAAGATCGTCCAGGGGCGATGTTTTATTGATCTGTTTTTCCAAATCATCGATATCATAAACCTGTGAAACAACAATTTCCTCCTCACAAAGACTATCCATTTCCGCAACAATATCTGAAACTTTTTCCTCGTTCAATTCAAAATTCTTTGATTTGGATTCATTAGTTAAATCTATCAATAATACTAAAGCATCTCCCTCTTGAATAATCCGCTTTTGTGATGCACAAGCAAATAGCAGGATAAGCAAAATTAATATCTTTGTTTTCATTTTGAACCTCACCTCTGAAATTCCAAATATCAAGCTCTAAATTCTAAATAAGTTTCAAATTCAAATTCTTAAATTCTACATAGAGTTAGTGTTCGATATTAAGCATTCATCATTCATTATCACTCACGGCAGTTTGAAATTTAATTTTTGACACAAAGAAATTTATTTGTAATTGGGGCCAGTAGTTTGGACTATTTTTATAATATGAATTTGCAGTTATGATTTTAAGCCACTCCTTAATTTCATAATATACACCAAATTAAAAATAGCAGAATTATATAAAAGGATGTGAAAAATAATACGAACCTATGCAAAGCTAACTTCCGGTTATCCTGACTATATTTATTTCGTATCTCATATATCTTAAATTCTAACTCTTTTTCAAGTTCCTGTCCTCGTGTACGAAGCTTGTGTGCTAGTTTATGAAACCATAAGTAATGATATAAAGCCAATGAATAGACTAAAAAACCAAATGAACAAACCGATTTAGATAAAAAATTGCTTTCATTAGATACCAATCGTTGCAAACCAAGACCCGTTATAATGAAACTAATTGATAAAAGTGTTGTAAAAACTGCCCAGCGGTTCTTAAATAACTCAGTTTCATAACGGATAAGATGATCATATTCTTTTCCAATCTCTTCTTTATTTCTTGAAACATCATTTCTTTGGTTTTTCGACGATGATTTCATTTTTATGCTCCTTAAATAAAAAAGAATTCAAACTATTAAATTAGCAAAATTTTATTTTTTGAGCTTAATCTCTGGAAATTGAAAACGGATGGCAGAGTAAAAACCAATTTGAGGTTACAAATTAAGCTTTCGCAAAACCTCCCCCCACGATCGACAAAACTCAAAACCTTTGTCCAACTTTGGTTCATTTGGACGTCCGTCCTGCAATAATATACATCTTAGCTCCGAAGAAACAATGTTCTTTAAATGCCTATAATCATCATCAATGAGCACTGATACACCAAATTTCTCACATATCTGTTTTTTCGAAGTATTAGTAGAGGATTCAATACCAGTAATTAAGGAATCTAATTTGTATTGCAACAACCACTCCTCAGCATATGCAATTCTATGTGGTGGGCGAGCAGTAATTATATATATAATTGAAGACTGTACAATTAATTCAAGGGCTTTTATCGCTCCCGGAACTGGTTTCGAAATTAAGGTGCTTTCTCGCTCAAAAACATAATTTGCCATGCGTTCATATTCCTCTAGTTCAATGAATTGAAGGCAGTCAGTACGGTCACATTCCCAGCGGGGAACCTCCTTAGCTAAATTAGCTTTAATCCATTTAGATTTTTCACTGTTGGTATCAGTAATTGTACCATCATAATCTATTCCGACGATCATTTGATACCTTTTTATTTATTAAAATCTCAATCACACAGCCATTTAGGTTTTTCAATATTATCAAAACTTCAAATAAAAATCCCTAGCTCACAAACAATTACCAACCTCAATTCTAAAATCCCAAACAAATTCAAAATTCGATATTCTATATTCATCATTCATTATTCAATCCACCTGAATTTGGAATTTGACCATTGACATTTATTTGGAATTTTTCCTTTGGGATTTGGAATTTTTTACATCTTTTCAAAACATTGTTAGATTACAGTCAGTAACTCCTTTTTTCTACAAACTCCCCCGCAAAATCTATGACACACATAATATCAAATGTTTTGTGAGCTCCACAAGCCACTCCAGTAACTTTATACGCTGGATTAAAAATATTATCCCGGTGCCCCCGGCTGGGTACACCGTCATCAATGATTAGTCCTATTACAATATCTCGTGCTTTATCTCTCCCATAAGAGATATTCTCCCCCACTGTCCAGCGCCAGGTTCCATATCGATTCACTCGATCCCCTGGCTGACTGCCATCTGATCCTTTGTGACCTAATGTTCCTTTTTGCCCCTGATCCCTGACATGATCCATTGCAGCCCTGGACATACCCTTAGAATATTTAAGCATAGCAATTGGTTTGGCTGATTTCAAAAAACGAATTGCTTCATCAACTGCGCTCACACCTTCTTCGTTTATGCTCGTTGGTTCGTCAGGGCGTTTGATAAATTTGCCAACATAATAAGGTTTCAGTTGTTCAAGAAAGGAAGCGTATTTTTGGGGATTTTGCCTGGCTAAATTGATTTCCTGGATGACCTGCTTTTCCAGCGATGAAAGAACTTGGGTATTATCAATCTCATGTTTCTGTGAATTTCCCGTACTAATAATTTGAAAAAATAGTATGTACACCATTAAAAGAAGCTTGGAAAACAAACGCATTAGTCTATCTCTTCTTTGGATCAAACTTAGAAAAATAATTTTGATGTCTATCTGACAAAAAATTGACTCAATAATTTATACCGTTCTGATTTTGTTAAGTTTCGATGAAGATAATCAATGAAGTCAAAGTCTATGTTTTGCGACGAAAAAAGAACAGCAAGGGAAGCTATCACAATTTTTTTCGTTGTTAGTGAATTTTAAATCTTAAATACTTTCAATCTTTATCAGTTATATCCTTGCTATGCCGTGCGTTTTGCGCTATAATATCACTTACTAAATCTTTGCTTTTTTGGTAAGAAATCTAAAAGGATTTTTAACTGCTAATTAGTTCTTGTTGCAAAAATCGAAATCTCATGAAATGGCGTCATTCGTGCGTATGCAGGAATCCCCTTATAAACAAATGCTTAGGTCAAATAAAGAAGGAGATGCCTGCATGCGCAGGCATGACAATTCAGCTTGTTTTAGAAATTTTGCAACAGAATCTAATTATGCGAATTAAGCTAATTAAAAACTGAAAATAAATTCGCACAATTGGTGAAATTAGCAGTTCAAATTCTTTTAATTTTTGTATGCAGCCTCGCTGCGCTACGCGCTTTGCACCATGCTCTCTGCGCTTACTTTCGTTCCCTGATCCGTTTAATCATCAGTTCTGCATTGGTATTGAGAGGATTCAATTCCAGTGACCTCTGATAATTTTGAATAGCAAGCGAATCTTTTCCACCAATCATGTAGGCTTCGCCGAGACTATCATAAACATTAAATGCTTCTGGATAAGCTTTGACATTTAGCTTAAAAATTTCAATGGCTTCTGTAACTTTATTCATACTGAGCAATTGATGACCCAGATAATTCATTTCAAATTCGCTAATATGAATATCTTCCTTTTTCAACTTATTATATTGCTCGATTGCAATATCAATGTTATTTTCCACGATAGTAGAATACAACTCTGTCATGGCTAAAGTTTGATGAAGCGATAATTGAACAGGCTTCTCATCTTGATCCAATTCAAAGTAAAGATATTGCCCAAGATCTTCGATGATAAATTTTGATCTGGAAATTGGAAAAATCTTAAACTTACCCATTACAGGAGAGTCAAGTAACAATCCATCACTCCTTTTTCTAATCGAAGCCTGTCTTCCCATTAGGTTATAATCATCAACTATATATTTATTCAAAGCACTGGGAGTTAAATCGACGATTTTTGGAAATTGGTAGGAAGGCGTATTTTGCAATGGAATAAGTTTCGGATTATGCTTAGGCTCTGAAAATTTCGCATCAAAGATCATCTTGAACAAGCGATTATTTTGACCTTGCTGTTTCCCTATATAAGTATCGACGCGCTGAACAATTACCAAGTCTGCGCCGGGAATAATAGCAACGATATGCCCACCATATCCACGAGCGGAATACATACCCAGGTGTTTAAAATCACCAGAGACCCACCACAAGTAAGCATAACCACCTCCTCGATTATCAGATTCAGAATAAGGCGTAGTACTTTCCTCTATCCATTCTTTGGAGATAATCGGTTTGTCATTCCAGACACCTTCTCTAAGGAAAAGTAAACCAAAACGAGCCAAATCTCTGGCCGACATCCTGAAGGGATAAGCTGGATGAATAGAATGTTCGGCTTCCAGATGATGATAACCATCCATAATTCGATAGTCTTCCATCTGTAATGGATCGGCGATACGATTTTTAAATGCGACGAAAATATCAGTCCCGGTTTCCTGTTCAAATATGGTTCCAAGTGCATTAAAATCCCAGTTATTGTAATACCAGAATTCATCTCGTTTATAGCTGCCACGCCTGGGACGTCTGGCTTTCATACCTGCGGTCTCATAAGCAGCAGGATGATAGACTCCAGAGCGGGCTTTGAGCAAGTCACGAATCTTCGCCTCTTTCTCAATTTCGGTAAGTGTATCTTTATCATCTATTTTCGATTCTGCCAGAGTCTTGTTAAGATTAATAACTCCCTCTGCAACATAAATTCCATAGAGCGCACTAAGTAGACTTTTTCGAACAGAGTGACACATATATCTCCTTTCGACATCGCCCCATGATGCCAGTACTTTACCATCGTAGACGATCAAAAATGCTGCCGCATGAAGGCTATCGTAGAGGGCTTTAGCTTGTGTTAATTTTTCAGATGAGAATCCAGCTTCTTCAGGAGTTGCGTATTGTTGCCATACGTCTTGCGGATTTTGGGCAAATGTGTAAGTTCTAACAAAAACGATAAGCAGCAAGGTAACCAGGAACCGTTTCAATCTCATTCAGAACCTCCTTAAAACTTAAATCTCCAGATTCTAATATTCTAATAACAACTAATTTTCAAATTTTCAATATTTTAAAATTCAAGCATCTATTCATTTGAAACATGAACTGTTAGTATTGAAACGTTAGATATGATTTGACTTTTGGTGATTGCGAATTGAATTTTACTTTGATTTCATTTTAAAAATTCAAAGATGTTTGAGTTACATCTCTATTCAACCAACTCCAAATTCACATTTCCAATTCCCCCAAAAATGTCAATGTAAAGCGTAACGTCAGTTTCTCTGAACGCATCATTTGTATAAATACTTTTCTCCTTTGTAAACTCTGGAGCATCTATATTTCCCAGGATACCTGTTGCATTTACACGGACACCCACTTTCTCTGGAAGCATTAAATTTAATTCTCCAACACCACCTACAAAATCAGCGTCAAGATCATTCTCCCATATACCGCTTAAGTCAATTGTAGCCTCGCCTGCAATCGCTTTAAAATCTAACCTCGGGAGTGATGAATTCCGCAAATTGATCTCCAATTCTCCGCCTATGAGTCTGATTTCCAGGCTATTCATTGTGAGTTTACTTAAATCATAATTGCCAACACCACCGCCTAATTTGATGCTTAAATCCATCGGGACCTCATCATTCAGTTTTACATCCCATTCATTAATATCATCATCATCGATTTCAATATCATCCCCAGCATCTGGCATCCAAACCTTCAGATTACCAATTTTATTTTTAATCTGGTAAGAGACTTCAGGCTTCCATTTTGTTTCAGAATAATCGAACTTCGCATTCATCAATTTTTTTGATCCGCCTGAAACCTCCATCGTTCCGCCAAGAAAAGAAATCTGAACGTTAACAAAGGTTGTGTTTCCTTTATCTATAGATTTTTTGTCTTTAAATGAGCCCTGGACATTAGTTTTTCCTGGCACAGTTGATGTAAAAAAAATTAGAATCAAAAACGTCAGGAGCGATATTTTAATTCTCATATCATTTCCTTTCATTTACAAAATCAAAATCTATTCTTAATGCATTTTTGTACGGAATAAATTAGCAAAGGTTTATCATTATTTTTGATAAGATTATGCTCTCTTAGGATTAATTTTTTAGTTTAACAGGTAATTGAGATACTGATTCCATCGTTTGGAGCGATGGAGGCAGTATGAAATTTTAACCTTTGATAAGTATAACATGATAATCATGATTCACGAGAAATGTAAATTTACTATCCTGCTGATCCACTGAATCAATTTGATCCTGTCAACAGAAAACATAACTAAAATTCCAAACAACTCAAACATCACGACGTTTAAACCGAACAAGTTTTACAATCCCAAAGATAAGCATGATCAATCCTAAAAGCGATATACTTGAAAAAATAATTACATCCCGCCACATCGTCACTCGAAAAATAACAATATTCCAATTGGCGAAATGGTAGGCTAATAATGCACCAAATACAAAGAGAATTGCACCGATAATCATTATTAAGAAAAGAATCAACGGTTTCATAATTTTGTCCCTTTATTTAGAGGGTGGGATAACATAACCTGAACATTTCAATTAATATTGATAAATATTGACTTATGATTTTTAAATGGATAACTTATTTTATCCCACTCTCTTTAATTCTCTTAGCCGAAATACGCTGATCCCCCTCATGAATGATTAATTCATTGACTTCACCAGATTCAGCTTTTACAAATGTAATCTGTACATCCATAACATCCAAAAAATAGTCTGTTTCCGTGTAAGGGAACAGTTGGACTGGAGGACCACCAGGCCCCTGACCCAATAATCTATCTCCCTCCCTCATAACTTTGACAATAAAGCCTGCTTCAGCTTTATATTCACCGACATAGTTATCAAAGACTTTCGGATCGATCTTTGGTAATCCAACCACGGTTGTAGATAAGTCACTCAGCACTTTGCGATAGGGACATTGGGCACGAATTTCAGGATCGCCTTGTTCGAGTATTTCAGGATTAATTTGCCAGTTATAATCGAAAACACCTGCCGCAATACGCACTTTCTCATAAGGCCGTCCTAACCTTTGATTGGGAATACGGCCATCGGCGATGTAAAAATCATATCGATCCATATCATTCAGATTGGGCTTCAGGAAATACATACCAGTTTCAGAATTCGCTGCGATCATGGAAACATAACGATCAGGATTCAAAGGATTGGGATAGATCGTATGTATCACCGCATCCTTCGCTTTGAATTCATGTCCCGCCAGAGTGATTTTTTCGGAGGTCATTTTCAATGGAATTTCATCGATCAATTTTTTGGTGACCAGATTGGCATCAGCTCCGCCATACAGTATCAGTGAATATTTTGCCAGATCTGCATCGGATATTTCTGTATCCTTGAAAATCCTGGGCTCACATTTCTGCCACTCCTTCCAATAGTTAATGAAGTCCCTGGCTTTCATTTCGCATAATTTTCGCATGAGCGAATCTTCGGAAATTGTCCCAATGACGACAGCAAAAGGTGTATTTGCGACATCAGCAAGTGGACCTTCCAGCTCTGGACGTTTTTGTATTTTGCCAGATAAAAATTCTGCTGCTTTCAGCTTGATTTGTCCATTGTTAAGCTTCGCTTTGATTTCCTTTCCATTCCAGATGATCAACAAAGGCTGACTGTGATCAACAATCTCCTTGCCAGGAGACATGGTGATTTCCAGAACATTTTCAGTCTCCAGCTTGATTTTATTGGGTGCGATCACTTCCACATCGGTATAGATGAAAGCATAAGGATCTTTACGTTGCAGTACAGTAATCCAATGGGCAGAAGCAGATTTTAATATCGCAGATCGAATCCGAACATGTTTGGGATTAGCATTCCGTTTGTGTGATAAAAACCATTGCATCAGATCATCTTCTATGCCGAGATGACCATGTGTTCCGCCCGGTACTTCCCAATATCGAATATTATAGCCCCATCTTTGCAGCATTTTGACCGCATAATGGGAATTCTTTACATCCACTGCTACATCGGCATCGCCATGAGCGACAAATACAGGCGTGGATAACAACGCTTCAGCCTGGACGAAAGAGGACTGTTTTTCCCTCATGAAACGTTCAAGATTATTCAGCTTTTTCAATTCCGCTTCATCAAATCCGACATGATAATCCCAGCCGCCATAAATTGGTGCAATGGCTGCGAAAAGTTCTGGATGCCGACAGCCGACATGCCAGGTACCGCCGCCACCCATCGAATATCCCATTAAATAGACACGATCTTCATCAACATGAAATCGCTCCTTTGCCATTCGGATACACCGAAGCACATCTCGATCTCCGATACCGTTGTAACTCGTGTTTCCTCTCCCATGTGGTTCAATGTAAATCAAATTGTATCGATCTGCCAGAATTTCGTGCCTTTTGGTAACGCTCCACCATCGAATGTAAGGCGGATTTTCTGCGTTGTAGCCATGAAGCATTACAACCATCGGATATTTCTTTGAAGGATCATAGTCTGTCGGCAGGTAGACTCGACAAAATTGTGGCGAATCATCGATTTCGTCCCGATAAGCCAATCGGACAAATTGATGGGGACGGTCAGGTTTAGCTTGATCTGATCTATCCCAATCTAAATTTTGAAATTCGATCAATGCAGCGTAGACATCTGATAGCCTATCGGTTTTGGGATTTTCTAAATCTCCCCCTAAACGATCTAAAACCAGGTCAGCTAGCATGGCATGGATGAGTCCTGTTTCAGAGGTTGATTTTTCTTTGGGCGCTGTTTCAACAAGCTTTTTAGCAGCAGCGATAGCATCACCTTTATACCAGCGCAAATATTCATGCTGCAGATGTCCCTTTGTATCCAGATTACTCAAACAAATTTCATAAGCGCCATCTATCCATTGATCAGTTTTAAATTTTAATTGCGCACCTCGGAAAGATTTTCTTGTTGCGATGATTTTACCGCTGGCATCAATAATTTCAACATGAACATCAGAATCCTCCGGTCGATCCAATTGAATATTATCGGTACGGAGGATCAAAATATTGTCTTTTGTCTCCGTCGCTTCAATTGAAGGATTAAGTCTCCCTTCTCGAATCGAGATGACCTGTTCGGAATTGATGACTCGTAAACAGAGACTCCAGGCGCCGGTGCCCTGTTCTACCTTGACCAGCAAATGGTTCTCGCCTTGATTCATAAACACTTCAACCTGATCCGCATCAGGACTCAATCCGCGTGCAACCAGCTTTCGATGTACCTGTTTCCCGTTCAGCCATATTGCAACGCCATCATCACTACCCAGGGATAACCAGACCTTCCCAGCTTCAGGACGATTGATTGTCGTAAAAGCATAGCCAACGACATATTCATAAGGACGACCTTTTAAAGCCTCGATAAAATCGACCACTTTTTCTGTTTTATATTTCGTCCACTTCGCAATCGAACCATCAGGTCGTTGGTGAGCCATTCCTTCAACAGGGTGAATTTTGCTCTCTCCACCATGTTCAGTCAAATAATCCTTATCAAATCCCTGTTTATCAGGATTGGAAAATTCGCCCAGAACCAGCCAATCGGTTATAAACACGTCCTTCATACGGGACCACGGCAGGCGCATTTCATCTTTTAAACTCTGGGTCTCCTGTGGATTCTCATCAGCTTGAAGCGATGGATGATAGAAAAAAGATAGGACAATGAGTACCTTTAAGAAGAATTTGAGTTTTGAAATCATAATTTTACCCTCCATTTTGAGCATAGAGCAAAGCGCATGGCGCATAGCGGTTTTCATGCTATGCGCTTAGCGCCATGCACTCTGCATTTAATAAATTTGTTTACATTACAAACTGTTTATTTTAGTAAAAATTTCTCGGATATTAAAGTATACTTCTTACCGCATCCAATCTCGTTTTCGCGCCTGGATCGTTCACAAAAAACTGTTGAAGCTTTTCACAAACATATTCATTGCAATGAGCACAATTTTCAAGTCCCATTTGTCTGGCGCATTTTCTAATGTCACATTTCAAACATCCTGAAAATAATTTCCCACTTTCTGCACGGCAGCCATCGCAATCGGTGATATCTTCAGGCTTAAGTTCCAATCTGTATTGCTTGTTACATATCTGTGCAATTTCAATCCTCAATTTCTGTCTTTTTTCTGCATCCGTTTCCCTTGATGCCCAATAGATTGGACAACCCTGGCAAACCAAGCCGCAATACGCAACTATTTCATTCATTTGTTCTATTTCCTTAATGAACAATACCATTTGTATTATAATTTTTGAGCATCTTGAAAAATCTATCGAAATCTTTGAAATCTGGAATAATAAATCGGGCTCCCGCATCAATTAGCATTTGTTTATTATTTTCTTCTGCTATTCCAATGAAATTAAAACCTAAATTCTTAGAAGCTACTACATCCCAAATACCATCACCGACATAAGTAATGGAACGGAAATTTGGAACATTATAATTTCTTTTTGCCCTATCCAGCGAAATTAACATAATTGTTTCTCGTTCCATCGAGTCTGCACAAGATGCGAATGGGATATCAGAAAAATTAAATCCAGCACATTTTAACTTGATAGTGGCAGATTCGCGCCAACAGCCCGTTGCAAATGATAGGACATAATCTTTATCATTTCTAAGCCGATTAAAAGCAGTAACTGCACCACAAATTTCTGAACAGCAACTTTTTGATTTTAAAATTGCTTTATTTAAATTTTTAAGGAAGCAGTTTTTCATTAAATCCAGATCTATTGAATCTGGTTTTCTTTGGAAGTGTGATTCAAAAATTTCACTAAAAATTCCTGAATCCGTAAAATATTTATATTTTGACCAATCAGTATCAATGTGATTGATATTAAACGCCATCTTTATCGCAGCGATAAAACACTCAGCGTCAATTTCTTTTGTTTGAGTTAATGTTCCATCAACATCGAACATTACCAGATGCATATCGAAGTTTTCCTCACATTAAGAACATAGCTTCGAAAATTGATTTACAAGAAAACGATACTAAATGCTTGATGTTTAGGAATCAAGTATCGAGAATCCAGTATCATTAGAACCTTGAAGTTCCAATATTATGAAATAAAATAGATGAAGGGATTTGCTGTTTTTCAAAATTAGGTCCTTTGAAATAAATCTCCAATCCAGATCCTCCTTTTTTCTGGAAGAATTCAACAGTAATTTTATGGAATCCAGCTTTTAAAGCTATTTTACCATACTCTTCCCTCATGCCATGTAATCCATCATTGGTAACGATCAATTGATCGTTGATGTACAATTTTGTCCCATCATCGGAATTGCTAAAAAATGTATAAATCCCATCAGTTGGGACATTGATGAATCCTTCAAATTTTAGCCCAAAATCTTCCTTATTGGGAGATGGCTTCAAATTAAATTCGTTGACAATTTTTGAAAACAAAGGGGTGATTTCTGAAAAATGAGGTAAAGAATTCCATTCACCTTCATAGTAGCGGACGATCATGCCTGGTTTTAGATTATCAACCGGTATGGCTTCCGTTAACTTTACCTTTTTAAAAGTAAATTTATTGACCAAACTTTCAATTCCATTTTCCCAGAATGTTCGAGCTTTGAGCGTTGCTGTATTTTCAATGGTGATTGGCTCAGTATAAAGGGCAGAAGATACTTTGGTAGGTTCGCTGTCGTCAAGTGTGTATCTAATTTCTCCTGCTTTATAGCTTTTCAATTCGATTGTTGCTTGATCTAGGAAAATCTCATCTTCTGAGATAATTTCTGGAGATAAATATCCCTGGTTGATCAAGCGCACCGTTTCGGGATCCATTTTGATCACTGCCCGATCGTAGGTCATCAGTCCATTGACTTCAATTTCCACATCTGTAGTCTGGGTGTAAACAGCAGCACAAACCCCCTCTGGAATCATGGGTAATAATTTTCGGGTTAATTCCTGATAGGCATTGGTCAGTTCTTCAACATTTTGATAACCTCGATAGCCCCAATTTTTATCCTGGCGCCAGCAGTGCTCCAGCAGCGGCAATCCCAGACCACCGTACTCGCCTAAAACAACGGCTCGATTGGGTTCGATTTCGGGCCTGGCTGGTCCTGGATAGGAATGAATGTCATAAACATCACCAACACCTCGATCTGCCCAGCCGCTGGCAGGATTGACCAATCGAGTTGGATCGTAGTTATTAATCCAGCGGGTAATCCGCTCCGTATCAAACTGTCCCCATCCTTCGTTAAAGGGCACCCACATTACAATAGATGGGTGATTGAAGAATCCATCGATCATTTGCTTTAATTCAAAATTAAATTGTTCTGCTGATTCAGGAGAACGTTGAATGTCAGGATCATGGTGCCCAATATATTTATCCCCGGAAGGCATATCCTGCCATACTAAAAGTCCCAATTTGTCACACAAGTAATACCAGCGAGCAGGTTCGATTTTAACATGTTTGCGAGCCATATTGAAACCGAGCTTTTTGGTGACTTCAATATCATATCGTAAAGCATCATCAGTTGGCGCTGTATACAAACCATCGGGCCAACAGCCCTGATCCAGAGGACCATGCATAAATATCTTTTTGTTATTTAAGTAGATTCGGTTAATTCCTGTTTCATCTTTAGCAATTGAAATTTTTCTCATTCCAAAATAGCTTGAAACTCGATCAATCTGTTCCTCCTCACCATCGATAAGCAATACCTCTAAATCATATAAAAATGGGTTATCCGGTGACCACAATTTTGGATCATAGATTTTTGCTGAAATTTCTTCGAAGGGAAAGCCAGTGAATTCGGTAATGACATCGCTACCTTCTTTGGCTTTAATATGGATCCGATAATCTGGCTTTGTAGCAGAGCACGAAGCTTTAACCGTTACCTTTTTTTCATCAATATCTGTAACGATTTTCAGCGATTCGATGTATATTTCAGGAACTGGCTCAATCCAGACCGTCTGCCAGATTCCAGTTACAGAAGTATACCAGATGCCACCAGGTTCTTTCACCTGCTTGCCCCGGGGTTGGTAGCCGCTGTCAGTCGGATCCCAAACCGCTACGACGATCTGCTGATCGCCTTTTCCAAGCAGCGCATCGGTAATATCAAAACCGAAGGCATCGTATCCTCCCCGATGGTGACCGACTTCCTTCTCATTTATCCAAACCGTTGTTTCCCAATCGACCCCGCCGAAATTGAGCTTAATTTTTTGTCCAGACCATTTTTCAGGCAACTTGAACGTCCGACGATACCATAATCTATTTTCTTCACCAACCGATTTTTTAACACCTGAAAGCGCCGATTCAATTGGAAACGGAACAAGTATTTTTCCATCAAACGAATCAGGTAAAGTCTCTAATTTTGGACGAATTGCATATTCCCACAGTCCATTTAAATTTTTCCATTCTTTTCGAACCATTTGAGGACGCGGATATTCTGGAAAGACTTTGTTGGGATTTACTTCTTTTGCCCAACGAGTCATAATGTCACCTTGAACAGGCGACCAATCGCTTTGTTGAGAACAGTTCCACACAGCGACCATAGTAATTACTCCAAAAATAAAGAAATGCTTAAGCATATCAGTCTCCCACGTATTTAACAATAATTATGGTTCATCATTAAAAAGCGATTTACCTTCAGTCAATTTTTTCAACCGCAGCAATGCTTCCACATAATAATAATCCGCATAAGTAAAATTGACATCCACATTCGCTCCTTCAGGTACACTTCCATTGCTGTGCAGAAGAATACACTGATATTGATGAGATGTAGCAAGATATTCATCAGTGGAAAGTGCGCGGAGTAGATTAACAGCAGTGTCAAAATAACGCTTCTGATCTACTGTATTTTTTACATGAGTACTCAATTCTAAAAGCCCGGATGCGGCAATAGCGGCTGCCGAAGATTCTCTGGGTTCATTCGTAATATTGGGGGCATCGAAATCCCAATATGGAATCACATCCCCTGGTAATCTTTCAATAAATCGATCGAATGTCTTTCGGGCAATTTCCAGGTAACG
>SMTZ1_10002733_pt1 | contig 17670 bp, 20 predicted proteins | sample DeeMarSWOR136_30_FD_25667 | JGI IMG/M metagenome (IMG submission 25667)
CCCTTTCAGTCAATATGCCTACTGCTTTGCCCTCTTTGGTGACAATTAGGCAGCCTATTTCAAATCTGTTCATGATGTCAGCTGCCTCTTTAACAGTAGATTCTCCATCTACAGTAATAACTTCTTTCACCATCACGTCTTCGACTTTCAAAGACAAAGTTTCACAACCGTACTTAATATTCCAACTGCAGCATATAAGCTAACATAGATTGGCAGTGTTTTCTTTTTAGGGTTTTGTCTTTGCAGAAAACGGACATACAGGCGGAAGAAGCTAATCCCCAAAGCTTCTATAGGAAAACGGGTCTAGCCGCCACCCACAGGCGGAATAATTGCCACTTGATCCCCTTCCTTCAACTGCGTATCCAGCTCTTCCAGCAAACTCACGCTTTTTCCATTAACAAGCAATTGCAAATGGTCACGCACCTTTCCCCTTTCGTTATATAGATAGTCTTTGAATTTTTTGCCATTCTTTTTTACTAACTCTTCCAAAACATCCTTCAGGGTCACAGTGTTTGGACTAAATTCTATGGTCTCAATTGCTTTTCCAGCTAACTCGCGCAACGTCGTAAACAACCGCACAGAAACTTTCACAGTCAACACTGCCTAGGCAGAATCATGTGTAAGATCTAAGATAAAGCTTCCCAGAAGGAGTCAAAGCTTAACTATTGCAGAGGGCTTTGATATAGTCTGGGGGAACTACCTACAAAAAAGGTAACTATGGGATGAATTCTCGCCTTCTCCTTTCTCCCTTTCTCCTTCCCACCAAATTTTCTAAGGCCCCTAAAGATATTAGAACAACCGAAGTTATTTTTTAATACTCTTGTCATTAGCTCCTTCAGCCATGTAACCTTGTTTTTTCGTATACATTTTCCAGCTTAATACCATAGTTCTTGGATGTGAAGCTTTCACCTCATCCAGCCGCGTTATAGCAGTGTTTTTGGGAGCCTTTGAAACTTTGTCAGGGTTAACTTTTGCTTCTTCAGCAATTCTCTGCATGGCATCAACAAAACGGTCGAGCTCCTCTTTCTCAAAGGATTCTGTTGGTTCAATCATTAAAGCCTCTTCTACAACTAGTGGAAAATAGGTGGTGGGTGCATGAATACCGTAGTCAAGAAGTCGTTTTGAAATGTCTATAGCTTTTATGCCATGCTCTTTCAGAAGCGGTTTCGCGCTGAATACACATTCGTGTTTCCTAGGTCTTTTCGTGTCGTAGGGCAGTTCATAAGCACCGATTTCTTTTATTTTCTTGAGTAGGTAGTTGGCATTTAACACCGAAATCTCGGCTGCTTCTTTCAATCCTTCAGCGCCTAAACTAAGTATGTACGCATATGCTCTGAGAAGAACTGCTACATTTCCGTAGAAACTGCTGATTTTGCCGACGCTGTGGGGTTTGTCATTGTCTAGGTGATAACTTTTACCGTCAAAAGTTATTCGGGGGGTAGGGAGAAACTTTTCTAATTCCTCAGACACGCCTATTGGTCCAGCTCCTGGTCCTCCTCCCCCGTGGGGGGTGCCGAAAGTTTTGTGGATGTTAATGTGAACAATATCAAAGCCCATGTCGCCAGGTCTAGCTTTGCCGAGAATGGCGTTGAGGTTTGCGCCGTCGTAGTAGAGTAAGCCGCCAACATCATGAATGATATCAGCTATTTCTTCAATGTTTTCTTCAAAGATGCCTAACGTGTTTGGATTGGTAAGCATCAGACCTGCTGTCTGATTTGATGTTGCTGATTTTAAGGCGTCAATGTCTATACATCCGGTGTTATCAGAGGGCACAATTATCACGTTGAAACCTGCCATCGCGGCGCTTGCAGGATTTGTTCCATGGGCAGAATCAGGTATTATGAGTTCAGTTCTTTCAGAAAGGTTTCTATTAAGCCCATGAAAAGCTCTCATTATGAGTGCTCCCAAAAATTCGCCGTGTGCCCCTGCTGCAGGCTGAAGAGAAACTTCGTAAGTTCCCGTGATTTCAGACAACCACTTGGCTAAAATATAGAGAATTTCAAGCACATCCTGCACGGTTTTCTCGTCTTGGTAGGGATGAAGCTGCGTAAAAGAAGGCAAGCTAGCTAGGAAGTCATTGATTTTTGGATTATATTTCATTGTGCAACTTCCAAGCGGATACAGCCCTAAATCGACACTATAGTTCATTTGAGAAAGTCTTGTGAAGTGGCGAACAGCTTCAACTTCTGACATTTCAGGCAGTTGCGGAAGCTTTTTGCGACGTATCTTCTCAGACAGTAAAATCTTTACGTCGCCTACTTTTTGCTTAATAGAATCTTCAACTTTAGGCACAATATATCCTCTACGACCGCTGTGTCCAAGCTCAAAGACAACGGGTTCGTTCCACCGTGCTTGCTTAAAATTCGCCATTAACTTACACCCCTTCCTCGCAGAATTTCGTCCAGCGAATCAGCCAAAGTGTCAATATTCTCTTTTGAATGCGTCTCTGTGACGCAATAAAGTGCCGTTTGACCCATCTCTGGAAACTCCTCTGAAACATCCTTTCCACCATGAACATTACATCTTAGCAATCTCTCATGTACGTCGCCAACCCGTCTATTGACAAGGTTTACAGTGAACTCTTGAAAGTGGAATGATTGAAAAACAGGAGTTTTTATGCCTTCAATCTCTGACAAACGCTTCATGGCATAATGTGACTTGAGTACTATAGCTTCGCCCAGCTCTTTCAGGCCATTGGGTCCGAGAAGTGTTAAGTAGATTGCAGAGGCCACTGCACATAGTGACTGGTTTGTACATATGTTGGATGTGGCTTTTTGTCGCCGAATATGTTGCTCACGAGTTTGAAGCACCATACAAAATCCTTTGGCGCTCTTATCTTGGGTTGTGGTCATGCCAATAATTCGCCCAGGCATCTGTCGAATCATTGCCGTGCTGTCTCGACAAGCAAAGATGCCGAGCAAAGGCCCACCGAAATTCATATTATTCCCGAGAGGCTGTCCTTCTCCAATAACAATGTCTGCGCCATAACTGCCAGGCGGTTTCAAGAGTCCAAGTGAAATAGGGTCAATGCCCACAATAAACAAGGCTCCGTTGTCATGAGCAATCTTGGCAATCTCTTCCCCTTGTGTTTCAACAAAGCCCAAATACGAAGGATTTTCAATGTAGACGGCTGCAGTTTTGTTAGAAATCTTGGTCTTTAAGTCTTCCAAACTTAACTGTCCTGTTGTTCCTTCGTAATCTACCTTTCGAGCACACATTCCTGCTGGTTCAATGTATGTCTCTAACGTTGCATAGCGTTCAGGATGGATAATTCTAGAAACCAAAATCTCTTGGCGATTAGTTAAACGCATTGCCATTCGTGCAGCCTCTCCTAACGCTGAAGCCCAATCGTATAGAGAGCTGTTAGCCATCTCCATGCCAGTCAGTTCGCATATCATACTTTGATATTCGAATAGTAGTTGAAGCATGCCTTGGGAGATTTCGGGCTGATAGGGGGTATAAGAGGTTAAGAGCTCGGTTCGTTGAAGGATGTTTTCGACTACTGCGGGTATGTAGTGAGGCCAACAACCCGCGCCTAAGAAAACGAGCATGTCTCGGCTGGTTTTGTTCTTGGCTAACAGAGATTCTACATGGTGCTTGACTGCATACTCTGATGTAGGATGAGGCAAGTTCAATCTTCGTTTTAGCATAAATCGTTCTGGAACGTCCGAGTAAAGTTTGTCGATGTCTTCAATGCTTATGTCTTTCATCATGGCTTTTTTGATTTCAAGCTTGGAGTTTGGAATATAAGGATATGTATAAGACTTGGTCAAGGGTTGCACCAACGGACGAGAAATAGGAATTCTCGAAACTACATCTTTAAGCTTTTGAAATTGTCTCCACAATCGATTTGAGTAGGACTTTTGTGCTATTCCAAACTTGCTTGTCGCAGAAGGCGGGTTGCCATCCAGACTCATTAGGAGGTCAGAGATTACTAATGCCGAAGCCATTTCAACTCATCTATGTTTCGCCACAGCATACAGAGCAGAAGTTTCCATGTTAACAGCTAAAACACCAAATTTCCGAAATTTTGCCGGCTTACCTCTTGTTTCTCTATGAACACCATCCGTTGTCAAAACTGCTCCTATTTGATGGTTAATATGAACTTTTGTTTCGGGTCTCAATCAACCATTTTCTCAAAATAGAAGTTGCCAGCCTTCGTAGGTCTGCGAGATATTGACCTTAGGTGTTAAAGACTTTTTAACCTCATTTTGCTTCTTCTTATACATTGAACATGAAGGCTTAAGTAATGAAAAGCTACAAAGAACTCCTAAAACGCGCTCAGACTAAGCTTCCAGAGGAAAGAGGAACCGGAGAACGTTTTGAAGTTCCCAAAGTGCGTTCCTCTGTAATCGGCATGCGTACAATTATCCATAATTACAAAGAAATTGCTGATGCGTTGAATCGTGACCCGCGCCACTTGATGAAGTTTTTGACAAATGAGATGGCCACGGCTTGCACTTTGGAAGAGACACGTGCCACTTTTCAGGGCAAGTTTCCCCACGACACCCTTGAACGTTTAGTTAGTATTTACACTGAGAACTTCGTCATCTGCCCCGTTTGTAAGCGTCCAGATACGAAAATTGTAAAAGAGAGACGACTCTTCTTTTTAATATGTGAGGCGTGCGGCGCAAAATCGTCAATAAAAGCCATCTAACTCATAGAAGCGAAAAAACTCTTGGACGTCTACATAAACCTACGAAAACGGGACAAATGTGTCCTCTTAGCGATTTGCGATGTTGACATATTAGGCAAAACCTTGAAACAAGGGAAAATAGTTTTCCACATCCGCGAAGAATTCTACAAGGGTTCTTTAGTTAGCCTTGAAGAAGCAATAGGCTTGATCCAACAATCAACCATAGTGAATATGGTTGGACGGAAAGTTGTGGGGAGAGCTTTAGAAGAGGGCTTGGTGCATCCAGATGCAGTTTTGGAAATTAAAGGTATTCCCCACGCTCAAATCGTGAAATTGTAAATAGAATATATTTAAGCAATACTTACTTCTTTAAGAGACAAACAGACTCTTCGAGGTAGCTATTTGGGGAAGAAAAAGGTCTTAAGCGAAGAAGTTCTCAGAGATGTTGTTATACCTGCTACTGGCGATGTGTTATGCATAGCTGTGAAACTCTTAGGTTTTGACCGAGTTTTAGTTAAGTGTCAAGACGGAAATGAAAGGCTCTGTCGCATACGAGGAAAGATGAAGAGGCGAGTTTGGATTAGAGAAGGAGATGTTGTTCTGGTTTCGCCTTGGGACTTTCAAAGTGACACAAGAGGTGACATCATATGGCGTTACACTAGAGCCCAAGCAGATATGCTTCGCAAAAATGGCATGTTGACAATTTAGTCAAGGGAAGTTTTAGGGTGGCTTATCAAGAACGAGTGAAAAAAAGACTTGAGCGACAAGAGAAAAGATATGTAAAAGAACAGTTGATGAAGGAAAAGAGAAGTGAAGAATACGAGGTTCTGGAAGAGGTTTTCGACAAATCCACCCTCATGACCATATATGATTTCTTAAACAAAGGCGTGATAGACGAAATTCATGGCGTAGTAAAAGCTGGGAAAGAAGCGAGAATCTACTGGGGAAAAGACCGAAATGGAAAAGAACTAGCTATAAAAATCTATTTGACAATCGCATCGGAATTCAAAAAAGGTAAACTCCAATACATTGAAGGTGACCTCCGATTTAAACATGTAAAACACGAAACTCGAGCGTTGGTTTATGCGTGGGCGCTGAAAGAATTCAAAAACTTGCAATTGGCACTGAAAGCAAAGGTGAGAGTTCCCAAACCTATTGTCGTTAGAAAAAATGTGCTGATCATGCAGTTTATAGGCAAAAATGGCAATCCCGCCCCAGAATTAAGAGAATTGCCCCCTAAAAATCCTGAATTCATTTATAATGAGCTGCTGGAGTATATTGAACGACTTTATCAGAAAGTTGAACTGGTTCATGGAGACATCAGTGAATATAACGTGATGGTGTGGAGAAATAAACCAGTTCTTTTCGACATGGCACAAGCCGTGCTATTCTCCCATCCCATGGCAATCATGTTCCTCAAACGAGACCTGCAGAATGTTAACAGATACTTCAAAAAACTAGGCGTCAAAGTGATGCCAGTCGATGAACTTTATAAAAAAGTTACAGAAAAACATAGTGCATAAGCAATTTTGTTAGGTGATTCTAGCAAAAGTGGACTTAAACCCTTATCAGGGATGATTAAAAACAAAACACGTATTAACTACCACCATGGATGACTAAGGAGTTTCATCATAAAGATACATCAAGTGCATGGGAAAGTAGCTAGAATGGCGAGTCCTAGCACCTTTGTGAAAATTCCTAAAAATCGTATAGGCGCCCTTATAGGCCCGAATGCATCTACGAAAGAACTTATTGAAAAAACGCTTGGTGTAAGCCTTGATATTGATAGCGAAAGCGGCGACACTAGGATTAATCTTGCTCCTGAAACAACCGATCCTTCAGTGCTTTTTAGAGCGAAGGAGATAATCATGGCTATTGGCAGGGGTTTCTCGCCGGGAAAAGCTAGAAGGCTTTTGGATGACGAAGAGGTTGTGTTGATAATTATTGATTTAAGGGATTTTGTTGGTAAGTCGGAGTCTGATATTAAGCGGTTGAGTGGGAGGGTTATTGGTAGAGAAGGAAAAACAAGGCGGCTTATTGAAGAGTTGACCGACACCTATGTGTCTGTATATGGTCACACAATTAGTATAATCGGCGTCATGGAAGAAGCCGAAATCGCTCGACAAGCCATTGAAATGTTTATTCGTGGACGTCTTCACACTTCAGTGTACAAATTTTTGCATGCAAAGCGTAGAGAATTGAAGAAAAAGAAGATAGAGCTGTGGAAGAAGCCCTACGATAAAATTTGAAGTTGAAAACGTCTACAGACACGCTTCTTTAGTTTTATCTCGGTCGCAAACGACATAAAAACCTAAGCCATCTCAGAAAATTGCTTCCTTTTTTGCGAAAAGATATATTTCTATATGCAACAACATAAACAATAACAGGAGAAAAACTGGAGAAAGCGGGATGGTCAGCCAAGTATTCGAAGAAATTAGCCCCGCCGATTTCTTTTACCGCAACCGAGACATAGCAGGCTTCACCAATCCATCCCGTGCCATATTTGCCTCCATAAGAGAGTTAGTGGAAAACTCTTTAGACGCTGCAGAACTTGCCGGAGTGCCTCCTAACATTTATGTCCGTTTAACCTTCGGCGAAGGGGGTTCTCAATCGGGAATGTACAAGCTGAGAGTGGAAGACAACGGTTCAGGAATCACTTCCCGTCACATTCCTTCGGCTTTTGGCCAAGTGCTTTTCGGCTCAAAATACAAGCTGAAACAGTCTCGGGGAACCTTCGGACTAGGCGGCACCATGGCGGTTCTCTACGGGCAAATAACAACCCATAAACCAGCCTACGTAGTCTCAAGCACAGGCTCCACAAAAGTCTACAAATACCATATAATGATTGACATTCAAAGAAACAGGCCAATAATCCTAGAACGCAAAATTCTGATAAACAAAGAACGCTGGCATGGAACAATCGTAGAGTTTAGCCTTGAAGGCGACTACTTCCGTGCCATGCCAAAAATCTTGGAATATTTGAAACAGACGGCGCTAGTAAATCCTTATGCCAACATCACCTTTGTCGACCCAAAGGGAAGGTTGTACAAATTCATGCGAGTAACAACAAAGATGCCACCTCCACCCAAAGAAACTCTGCCCCATCCATATGGAGTAGATGTGGAAACTGTTAAACGACTCATACAAATGACGCGACATCGAAACATGATGGATTTTATGAGTACTCATTTTCATCGAATAAGCGAAAGAATAGCCCATAAATTTCTAGAATTCGCTGGCATTCCAAAGTCAAAAAATCCGAAAAATCTGGGTCCTCAAGAGATTGTGAAACTTGTGCAGATGATGAAGCGTTTTGAAGAATTCCGCCCACCAAGTGCAAGTTGTTTGTCACCTTTAGGTAAAGACTTGTTAAGAGTTGGAATTTTGAAGGAGTTAAAACCAGAATTTACCGCGGTTTGCCAACGCAAACCTTCTACCTACGCAGGTCATCCTTTTGTTGTAGAAACAGCAATAGCCTATGGTGGGGAAATTCCGAAAAAAGGCGACTTTATACTTTATCGCTTTGCCAATCGCATTCCTCTTCTTTATGACGAAGCGAGTGACATTTCGTTTCGCGTTGTCAAAAGCATGAACTGGCGAAGATACAAGGTTTCTCCAGACATGCCTATTGCTGTGCTAGTACACATTTGCAGCACTAAAATTCCCTACAAGACTGTGGGCAAAGAATTTATTGCTGATAGACCTGAAGTCAAAAAAGAAATTTTGAACGGAATACGAGAAGCTGCGCGAAAACTTAAAAGGTTTCTATCAAAACGCGAACATGTAGAAAGAGAAAAAAGAAGGCTGAATATTTTCTCCAAGTATCTGCCAAAAATCGCTAGGTTTTCCACTAAGCTTTCTGGCAGAGAGAAAGAACCCGACATCAGCAAATTGTTAGAGAGTGTGGATACCGTTGGAAGAAAAGAAAAAGACAAATGATATTTCAGCTTTGGAAAAGAAAAAGGAAGCCGTCGTAGACTTGGAAAAGCTTGGTGAAAGACTTTATCTCCAAATGGAGCAAGGCGAGTTCCCATGGATTAAGATGCCTAGCCGTTCTATAGAAAATATATACTACAGCCCAGAACTGCGTCAATATGTTTTGGGAGAAAGACGAGTTAAGCGAAGCACCCGAAACATTCGTCACATTCGTCCTTTCACACAACTTGTTTGGACGGCGTTTTTCGCCCATCAACTCTCAACCCAACGCAAAACTTCAACCCTCCGAGATGTCTACTACTCAGCTCAAGCCTACAACATGTCCTTCAAAGACCAGTCTGAATCAGACAACGTAATCACAGACTTGGAAACGGTGATAGGGCTTGCAAGAGAAGACTTCAATGTCTTTCCAGAAGAACGTTCAGCCGTCTTTGGTGACCTAACAATCGAATACACCGTGCCAGGCTATGAAGGAAGGCGAATGAATATGACCTCCCATCCTGACGGCCTAATGATAGGCCCAGCACTGACATACAGTGAATTTGTGAAAACCAGCGCAGATAAGGTAATCGCTATTGAGAAAGGCGGCTTATTCACCAGGTTTATCGAAGAAAACGTGCATAAAAAATACAATGCGCTGCTTGTTTTGACTGCAGGACAGGCCCCCCGAGCTACGCGTCACTTTATTCGTAGAATGAACAAAGAGCTGGAATTGCCAGTTTATATTTTGACAGATGGTGACCCATGGGGGATGCACATCGCCATGGTTATAATATCCGGCTCAGCTAACGCAGCGCATCTCCGAGGCTTAACAACACCAGATGCCAAATGGAGTGGAGTTTGGGCAAGCGACATAGTCGATTACAAGCTGCCCACTGACCCCTTAACAGAAATTGACATAAAACGACTTCACGAGTTGCAAAGAGACCCCCGATATAAAGACAACTTATGGCAACAGGAAATAAAGACTTTTATGAAAATCCGGAAAAAAGCAGAACAAGAAGCCTTCAGCCGCTATGGGCTCACCTATATTGTAGATGAATACTTGCCAGCTAAATTGGAAGAAAACGGTTAGACAAGAGTTCTTGAGAAGATTAAAATAACACTTAGATAACCATATGTAAACCTTAATTGCAAAGGTGTTGTGATTGAGTAACGAAGATTCAACAGGGTTCACAATTGCAGAGAAATTTTTTGCTTTGTTGATTATTCTCATAGGCGCAATAGTGGTCTATGTCACCGTAACAAGTTCCGATTTGACGTATCCTATCTTTTTTGCAACAGGAGGCTTGGCATTAATAGTTCTCGGAGTTTTCATGATTCTTGCAAAAACTGAATAGTGGCAAAGCCACTCGCCCTTTTATGCGCTAACCACTTTGCACAAAGAAACTACCTAAACTCGTCCCTATAACAAAGGTCAACGCTATCTCACAGCATCAACCGAAATAACTGCTTTCTCCTGCATACGTTCGGAAGCATATTTCACTAAAACTTTGAATTCTCCCTCATCTAAAACATGCTTTGCACGTGCTAAAATCTCTAAACAAACTTCTTTGAAAACCAAGTCAGCACAGCCTGCTTTGGCGTCATCAATTAATTCTTTACAGGCACTAAATAAAACACTGTTCAAACATTTCCACCTCTGCCAAAAATGGTCAACGCTATAAACCATTAACCTTTACGACTCAAAAATTCATATTCAAACTTCATTTATGCCAGATTCAGTCGCTTATTAATGTTTAATAATTGCTCAGAAAGCAACTCGATTAGAGAAAAGGAAGCTCATTGCATTGCAGACAATAGAAGTCAAGGAAGTTGCACGTGTCAAGATAGGCGTACCCCCACTTAAACGATCTTATAGAAAGCGGATTTCCAAAAGAAAGAACTCATCCTCTCGGCAGACTGGAAAACAAATTTCAAGTATCAGAGTTTGTTTGGCTGGCAACTAAGCTATGAAGAAGGGCTTCAAATTGTAAAACTCCCAAAGTGTTCATTCGTGATGGGGAACAAGACATAGAAACCTCAAAACTTTGTTTCCCACATTTCTAAATTGGTGCATTGTGTTAGGTGGAATGAATACGACATAGCCAGGACCAACTTTCTTTTGTTCAGTCCCGCAGACAACTAGACAAGCACCATTTAATATGAAAACTTCATGTTCCCACCTATGAGAGTGATAGGGAGAATAGCCTCCTGGCGCCATTTGGAAGTAACGCATAGCGAAATTTTCTGCGCCATCGCTTTTGGTTATTAACCAGCGAATCTTGACACCTTTAGCATCATCTTGTATTACTTCATCTGCCTTGATTTTAGAATAATGTAGAGCTTTGAACTCCATTCAATTCCCTACTCACAAGAAAAAAGCAGCTATATTTAAAACTAGTGTGACTTCTAGGTTTACATATATCCAAAATCGATACATGTTTTCTATGAGAATAGTGGCTTAATTAGTGAAGAGTGTCTGTTTTTCTAGAGTTGTTGTCTAGAGGAGTTATCTAGTATGGTAAGAAAGGGTGTTGCTGTGTGGATTTTAGGTTCTTTGACTTTTTTGGCTGGTTTACATTCTCTGGATGGTTTTCTGTGGCTGACAGGTGTCGAGAATAAATCGTGGCTTTTATCGATTTACCCGTTTGCCGATAGGTTAGGAGCTATTGATCCAATTCTTTATCTACTTTGCTCGTTGATCACAGTTTTTTTGCTTTGGGGTGGAACAACAATAGTAGCAATGAAAAATCCCATTGAAACTTTTTTGGGAAAAGTGTTAGAAGACGGAAAAAAGGAAAACCAATCCGATGTTGAGTTGTTAGAGGCAAAGACAAGTATTTTGGAGATGATGAGTGAAACTTTGGAGAATAACAGCAAACTGTTATCCGGGCTACGGGATGTCGTTTTCAATGTGCGTAGAGAAATTTTGAACCTTGAACCCTTGAAGAAGAGTCTAGAAGGCTTGAGAGGCGACGTAGAGGGTCTGAAGAAAATGATGAAAGGGTTGGAGAAAGAAATCAAAAAATATAAGCTATGTCCTGCTTGTGGACGAGAAGTTTTGGCGGAGTTTAGATTGTGCCCATACTGTGGCGAGAATTTGTTGAAACCTGCTGTGGATAGTGGAGCGGTGATGTTAGCTGCTTTGCCTTTGTCGAAAGATGAAAAGAAGTAGGAAATGGGGCGTCTTCTTTTTGTCTGGATTTTAGTTGGCTCCAAGGAGGCGGCTTTTAAACATTTAGCTAGGACAAATGTGTGAGCGGGATTTTAGGAAATTTAATATACGAATTGGGCTACTGGAAGATTTATGGTTTCGGTTGTTGAAACGGTTATTTTTGGGATTATTCAAGGCTTGACCGAATGGTTGCCCGTATCAAGTTCTGGGCATTTAGCCATAGCGAAGGAGTTTTTTGACTGGCAGCCTCCTGTGATTTTTTATGTTCTTCTCCATGTTGGCACTCTTATTGTAATTGTGGCTTTTTTTCGAAAGGATATTTCAGAAATTTTAGGAGCGTTGGTTAGACGAGATTTTGAGTCTGAAGAAGGGAAGCTTGGCGTCTTTGTTTTTGTGGGAAGTGTACCTACGGCGGTCATTGGATATGTTTTTCATGACCTTTTTGCATCTTTTTTTGACAATTTGCTTGTCGTGGGCGCGGCTCTTCTGGCGACTGGAGTCTTGCTTTTTGTTTCAGAAAGAAGAAAAGGTAATAAAACTTTAGGTTATTTAGACTCATTTCTTATGGGAATAGCGCAAGGTATAGCCATAATTCCCGGCATCTCAAGGACTGGAGCCACGATTTCTACTGGATTACTACGTAGTGTGAACAAAGAAATGGCTTTCAAATTCTCCTTTTTATTGTCTATCCCAGCAATTTTGGGCGCCGCCGTGGCAGAGTTGCATAATTTGAATTTGTTGATTGGTAGTATAGATGTGGACGCAATAATTGTTGGCGTTTCAGCGTCGATGGTCGTGGGCTACTTGGCGCTCAAAGCTTTACAGAAAGTGATTATGAACCAGAAATTCTACTTGTTTGCTTTTTACTGCTGGGCAGCAGGCATTTTAGTTATGCTTTCACAAATACTCTAGCAAGCAGATGCTCTTTCGAAATTCAAAAAATATTTGACATTTCAGAAAGAAGACACGTTCTCAAATAGCTTTATTAGAATTTAAATTTCGTTAGTAAAACTAATTGTAAGTCAGCAAGCGCCAATGTTGATGAGGAGAATTAGAACCATGACAGCAAGAGAAAAGGAAATGGCTGAACTTCTTGCAAGAGCCGACCGGGAAGAGAGATTTTCAACCATAATGGCTTATATTAACTCTAGTGTCTCGGCAATTCTAGACGTGGGTTGTGGAATTGGTGCTCTGTCAACTCGGTTAGCTGAGAGATTTCCTTTAGCGCTGATTGTTGGTATTGACAGATCAAAGTATCTTCTTAGTCAACTGCAAAGAAAACGAAATGTTTTGACAGTGTTAGGAGATGTATTTTACTTACCTCTGAGAAACAGTTCCTTTGAACTTATAGTTGCTGTTCAAGTAATTCACGAAATATTTCAATTAAAAGGAGCGCAGAACCTAACCAAAGCATTTCAGAATGTTTACAGTTTATTGAAGAAAAATAGTGAATTCATCATCTTCGATCATGTTAATCCAGGCGACACTCAAATTTCTTTAAAACTTCCTGAGAAACTGATAGAGAAACTACATGAATTCCAACTGAAGTTCAAACTTCGCAAGATAACCTATAATGACTTGAGTAAAGGTCGAATTAAGATTAGTATGCGCGATTTCTATGATTTTGTTACTAAAATCTGGGCTTTGAATTCTGAACTTGAGGAAGAAGAAATGAGCGAGGCCCACACTCCTTTTACTTGTCAAGAGCTTGTAAATGCTGTTCATGAAACCGGGTTTAAAGTAACACACACCCGTAGCCTAACTTCTATAGATGGACATTTGGAGCATTATGGCATAATCTTAGAAACAGCGGTAAAGCTTCCAAACCGCCATATAATGTTACAGGCAATGAAGAACTGAACGAAGATCTGTAAGACTTTTAAATGCGTTTTGAACGTTTGGAAACATCATCTTTAATAGCAGTATATTTCCTTAAAACAGATAGTAAGAGGAGGACAAGTAAATGTCACAAGACGAAATGATTGAATTTTTCAAAGACCAAATAAAATTGGAGCATCACATCGTTGAGTCAATTACAAACAGCCTTAAAAACGTGAGAAACCCTATAGTGAAGCAAGTTTTACGTGCAATAGCTTTCGACTCCCAAAAACACGCAGGAATCTACAACGCAGCCATATCCATCTCCCAAGTTACCCCAGCATTGACAGACAAAGAATATAGAGAACTTAAAAAAATAACCGAAAAACACGTTATTGATGAAGAAAAAGCCATCGCTGCTTTAGATGGAACTATGCCAAAAATAAAAGACAAAAAGGTCAAGTTTCTATTAGGCTCTATTGTTGCCGACGAGAAAAGACACCACGAGCTTCTGAAAAGAATTATGGATTTAGTTGTGAGAAAGGAAGCTATCACAGAAGAGGACTGGTGGGACATTCTGTGGAAAGGAGCTCCATTCCACGGCGCCCCAGGAGGCTAACTAGCAGACTTGTAGCAAAGCCGCCAGCATACCACATTGGATACGCCTAGTTTTCAGATAAAATTGTCTCTTTTCTCTTCTCACGTCAGCCACTTTGGTTTTCCCTCAATGTACCGCGTGAGAAACTTTGCAAAGTTTTTATTACGTGAATATGTTGTGAGGATTTCTTCATCAATCAGAGTCTTTAGATTCTTTGCGATGGCTTGTGAGACAAATCTCGCTATACCCACATTTCTCCCTCCATCTTTCAGTTTATCCTTAAACAACTCAACCACGTCTGTATAGCCCCGCTTTATGTCTACCACCCATCGCCCACCTTCTACTCTCGGACCAGACAATGTGCGTTCAGAACCAATATGTTTCCGAAGGAATTTCTTACATTCACTCTTCTTATCTAAAGGTGGTCCCAGATGTTTTTTCAAAGATGGCAGATGGCGATGTTCCACTTCCAGAAGAAATATGTTTAGACTTTCTTCATCGCTCCACACGGTGTCACGAATCAATTTAAAGTCATGTTGTTTGACAAGGTTTCGAAGAGATATTTGCGACTTGTAAAGCTGCCCCCATAGAATGTCCGAAACGGTTTCTACTTTTCTAAACTTTAAAAATATGATGTTTGAACCACGATTTTTTACTGCCTGCAACAGTTTTTCGGAACTAAGAGGCTTTGTTTCTGGGGAATAAAAGAACTCTTCCTTTGGCTTTTCTAGAAAGGCTCTTGATGCAGCCACAAATTCGTCCAATCGCTTTTTCCTAACTGCGGAGGCTGCGTTTCTTCCGCTATCTATTGGGTCAATTATGACTAGGGGTTCTTCAAAAATAAGCTTCAGTTCCTCTTCTCGCCCTCTATAGTAGCCTTCAAGATCAATGAATGTTCGCGTCTTCCAATTGCTTGAAGCCTTTAGAAGTTGAAGAAAGGTGCCGTAGAAGAGAATGAGAAGCTCGCATAAATATCCACTGAAGCCACCTACTTTAATTTCGGCTCCATAAACATCGATGCCTTTCATGAATTGTTTCAACAATCGAATTTCGCCACAGAGCTTTTCACTCAACAAGGGTTTCACATAGTCTGTGTGGAATGGAGTTCGGTCGGTAGCGCTCTTCCACTCACCTTTTTCTGTGTGGTAACATGGAACGATGTTGACTCGCGTTCCGTCTAAAGTTGCCTCTAAATAAGGATGTTCTGCAAAACGTTCAATCTGCTTAGTGTCTGCCATCGCCTCTTTTGCAATCCTTAAGTAGGTGGTGCCCAAGGCTTCCCGACGTACTGTTGGTGGAACCTGCATGAAAATGTCGATGTCGGGCGATTCCCTTAACCACGTGTTTTTTGCAACTGAACCTTCGACACGTACTGTTACGTCTAAACCTCTTTTCTGGGCAACCTCTTCTACTCTCTGTTTAAACTCCTCAGCTAATGCAAGAATTTGCTTTTTTTCTTCGTGGCTGGGTGTAATCTTTTTCAGAACTTTTGACAGAGCGCTCTCAAGCTTAGCCATTGGAAACCCTTTATTTATCTCGGCAAACCTCTTTTAAGGTGGAATATATGGGACCTTTAGGTGTTAAGACGCTTTTCTTAAGCTTTAAACAATCAGCCTTCAAAATTCCAAATTCATAGTTTTCTAACTCTTTAATGCAACCAACAACCTCTGTCTTGTAGCGGCCTGTTCTCACTCTGGCAATTGTGATGTGGGGACTAAATCCTTTACGGTCTGGTTTAAACCTCAACTTTTGAAGACGGGGCTCTAACTGACTAAACACTTCTTCAAGCTGTTCAGTTCCCTTTCGGATGCCTGCCCAGACTACACGAGCATATTTTAGAGAAGGAAAAACACCTATTCCTCGTATTTCTACCTCAAAAGGGGTAAAAGTTACTTGCTCCATTTCGCCGTGAATTCTCTCAACCATGTTTGGTTGGATGTTGCCCAGAAAGCGAACTGTGATGTGGATGTTTTGTGGCATAACCAGCTTCAAATCGGCACCTGTCCTTAAAAGTCTCTCTTGGGTCTCCGAGAAACGCTTCACAATTTCCTCGTTGTTTATGTCAAAGGCAATAAAGCTGCGAATAGGTTCAGACATTCTCTAACCATCCTCTTCATAGTTTCAGTATACACCATTTATAAGAACTTTTAACTTTAAGAGATGCTAGGCAGTAGGGCGCATTAACTATGGAGAAAAAAGTTGTCATCGGCGTTGCAGGAATGCCAGGCGCTGGAAAAGCAACAGTAATAGAAGTTGCCACGAAAATGGGTCATCGAGTAGTTGTTATGGGTGACGAGGTGAGAGAAGAAACAAAGCGGCGAAATTTAGCGCCAACCCCAAAAAACGTTGGTAAGGTCATGCTGAAAATGCGTCAAGAAGAAGGCCCCGCAGTAGTAGCAAAACGTTGCATCCTAAAAATTGAAAAGAGAAAGAACGAGGTTGTTATTGTTGATGGTGTTCGCAGTCTCTACGAAGTAGATGTGTTCAAAAAGCATTTTCCAAAATTCAAGCTCTTAGCCATTCACTCTTCGCCCGAAACAAGGTTCAAAAGACTCTTTAAACGTCGACGGAGTGACGACCCTGCAAGTTGGGAAACCTTTATGGAACGAGATTGGCGAGAACTCCGTGTTGGACTTGGAAGCGTAATTGCTTCGGCAGATGCGATGATTGTGAATGAAGGCAAAAGAGAGGGGCTCAAAAAGGATGTGCAGAAATTCTTGGAGAGAGTGACGAGAAATGAATGAAGTGGAACTGCACGTGGAAGTTGAAGTTAGTCTTACTGAAGATGTGGACAAGGTTAGGCAGGCTGTAGAGAACATTTTTGGCAGTTTGAAGTTTGAAGAGAAACCTCTGCGCAGAGGCAGTTTGCTTATAGCTCGCGCCAAAGATATGGAAAGCTTGTCCAAGTTTGGCAATCTTTTGCGAAGAGAGCGTATTCGAGATGCTGCTCGAGGGGTGTTGTTCCAAGGTTTGAAGGGGAATACTGTTACGTTTTGTCTAAACAAACAAGTTGCCTATGCAGGGCATGTATCCTTTAGTGAACCCGTTGCGGAAAGTCCTCTAGGGCCCATAAGAGTTAAAATAAAAAGCGAGAATCCAAAGAAACTCATTGATTGGCTTGCTCCTAGAACCATGTGAGAAGGAAAGACATAAACTTCAATTACCTAATCCTATTATTCTCTTTTGAAAAGGAGAGAAGTGCAGTGAAGATTATTGTTTTAGGCGGCAGAGGAGCTATGGGCATGGTAACAGTTCGAGACTTGACCGAAAACCCTGAAGTTTCCGAAGTAATAATTGGCGAAGCTAATTTAAAGCAAAGCGAAAAAGTGGCAAAATGGACAGGCAGTGAAAGGGTATCTTTGTGTGAAGTGGACGTCACCAATCATAGAGGCTTGGTTGAAGCCATATCAGACGTTGATGCCGTTGCCAATGCAGTTCCTTATCATCTTAATCTTCAAGTAACCAAAGCGGCGATAGAGGCTAGAAAGCCTTTGACAGATTTAGGTGGAGTTTATTATATGACTT
>SMTZ1_10010792_pt1 | contig 17670 bp, 17 predicted proteins | sample DeeMarSWOR136_30_FD_25667 | JGI IMG/M metagenome (IMG submission 25667)
TGAGAAAGGAAATAAAAAGAAACAATCTTTCTGGACAAAACGTGAGTGTAAGGTGTAGGACACTTTCCGCTACAGAAGCAATAGGAAACCCCCAGGACGAAGACTATCCAATAATAAAAGGTAAAGAGATAATGGTAGAGGCTGCCTTTAAGGGAGGAAGGGGACAAGCCTTTACAGACGAGTTTGAAAATGCAAATTATAGAGTCGAAGACCTCTTTGAAATTGAACTTGACACAAACAGGAGAAGAGCAAGTTTTATATCCGGTCTTAATGCAGTTTTCAGGCATCTCGAGCTTTGCGATAAGACTGTTCACTGCAAGGATACCGAACCAAAGGAATGTGCAAAAAATTTGCTTGAAACTGTAAAACACGGCAATAATGTTCCCTTGCTTCAAACCGCAACGTCAGAGTGGTTGACCTCGATCAAGACAACATCGGCAGGAAAGTTTCTGGTGTAGTTATAGAACCACCGGAGATGACAGTTGAAGCCATAACATGGAGTGATTTGATATTTGCTACCGGTTCGACTGTGGTAAATGGTACTATTACAGATTTTCTTAATAAGGATAGACCAGTGTTATTTTATGGCGTCTACTGTCACTGTGGGCACTAACAAGGAGATGCTCATTAGTGAACTTGTCACCCCATAAGTAGAACAAGACGACTGATTTATTTTACACTGATATAAAAAAATAATACATAACGTATCTCGACAATTAAATCTTAAAGTACATACTTCTACTGCATAACAGTAGAAGATGGTAACTCAATAAACAACATCAACTCCATTCATGGTAATCCCTCAATTCCTGAATTTCATCTTATTTATAATAAGATATGAAAGAGGTAACATTCTCACATCAGTCTGGCCAAAGCTTATCCCTTCAGTGCACCCTCCATAACTTCCCCTTTACAATCTCCTTAGAAATAGGTAATTTTTTCTTTCGCGACCCAAGCAATTAGCTGTGAGAATGGTTTGATAGTATGAATGACCAAAGTGTTTCTTTAAGGGATCGTATTAGAAAAGCTCAAGCCGTGGTGTTCGATATGGATGGTGTGCTCGTTGATTCTGAGAGGCATCACTTTATGGCTCACCAAAAGGCATTGAGTGAATTTGGCGTAGAGATCAACAAATCTTTTTATATTGCACTTGGTATATCTACCAATCCTGCTCTGTTTTACGCAAAGGCATTTGATCAGGAACAATTGCCGCCGGAACTTGCTGAGGATATCTTTAGCAGGAAGAGACAAATTTATAAGAAACTTCAGCAGGAAGAAGGGATAGTAGTGATCGAGCCGGCAGTTGCTTTGGTTAAAACCTTATATGAAAGGAAAATTCCACTGGCGATTGCTTCAGCAGTGCGCAGAGACGAGGTTAAAAGGACTATAAAGTACCTAAAAATTGATCGATGCTTTGCGGTAATTGTCGCAGGTGACGACGTTCCTCTGAGGAATAAACCTTTCCCAGATATTTATCTCAAAACAGCAGAACGTTTAGAAGTTAATCCCATAGACTGCGTTGCGATCGAGGATTCTGGCAATGGAGCTGCTGCGGCAATTAAGGCAGGCATGACTTGTATCGTGGTGCCGAATGAATATACAAGAGCACATGACCTTACTGGGACCCTCGTTTTTTCCTCATTTTCTGAGGTTGAAAAAATCATAAAAAAGGAGTAAATAGAGTAGCTATGAGCGATTTATCGAACTCAATCCTTATCATTTTCTACTTGAGTCTCCTACAAAAAGTTGCCATTTCCAACAGGGTTTTTAAAGCTAAATAGTGCTTAGAATCTCACAATAAAAGGAGAGTAACAAATTTGAGTTATCTTTGGTCTATCATGGAGTATCAGTGGGGATATCAGTCACTGCATGATCATAAAAAATGACTGGCAGGAGCATGCCGGCCTCGTTGAAAAATGGTGTTTTTAGATAAGGGGAAAGGGTGTTGTCACCTTTTTCCTCTGCTTCCCATCAAGAAAGGAGATGATTTGCTATGAAAAAATGGAGATGTACGTCTTGTGGTTATATTTATAAGGGAGATAACCCACCGGATCTGTGTCCTTTTTGTAAGATGCATAAATCGATGAAACCAGGGGTACTTTTTGTCGAAGTGAAAAGATAAATGAGTAATTCACTATTAGTGAGCAAGCTGAAACAAGAGGGGTCACATTCCTCAAAAGAAAACCTTGAGGGATTGGAGTGAGGAGAAAACCATGGATAGTCTAGACCGAGATAAACTAAGAAAAGAAGAAACATACTTGAGAGCACCTGCGGGATTTATTGTGGAGCATGTGATCCTTTTCTAGGAAAAAGCAGAGGTCTGGCAAAGGGGCTGTATAGAATTTTTAGGTCATCAAATTGGCAAATAAAAAAACCCGATTGTTGATCGGGTTTAATTACTTTCTGCAACACAAACCTGTTTATTAAAACAATGCGATGCCTTATACTATGGCTCCATTTATGAGGTGGGTATTGTCAACTTCTCAATCTTTTCATTGATAAAATTCAATCCCTCATCTTCCTTCTCAATCTTTTTGGTCAACTCTTTTTCATCTTTTATCAATTGTTCTAGCAACTCTTTCCTTTCCTCAATCTCTTTGATAACTTCTTCTTTCCTTTTGACAATCTCCTTTAGCAGTTTTGCAATCTCACTATGTTTCCTTTCTATTTCTTTCTTTTTTTCATCCAGTTCCTTTCTCAGAGTACTAACCCTTGCGTTCCGCACATTGTTAATGCGTTTCTCCCAGACTTCATTATCAAGAATATTCCACTCTATGGGTTTTCCCACCCTTTGATAAGCAAGATAGGTTTTAAAACAAAAGGGACACTGGTAGTAGTAGTGGACGCTATCCTTTTCTCCATATTGCATATTTTCGGGATAGGGAACAGTTTCTTCTAGTTCCAGAGGAATATCCCTGTCATTATGCTTTTCATCACACACGTATAGGACTTTCTCTTTTGGCATAACATTTTTCTTTTCGGTAAAATTTGTGTAATCTTTAATTATTTTTACCCCGTTAGAAAAAACCCAGAAATTTTATTGTAGGGTAAAAAGAAGTAATAAATTTGAGTTCGGTTTAAAACCCTGTCTAAACTCTCTAACGGGATTAAATCAAAATCTATTCATTAGCAGGAAGTGGCCAGCTATGCAGTTGACATTTTCCTACCCACCTGCTTTCTACCCATCCCCTTTTACCATCTGCTAATTCTATCTTAATCCAGTCCTTCCCCTGTTCTATAATGTTAAACTCTGCTCCATCATGCAATTGAAAGAGGGCAGTATTATTAAACCCGTTTCCTGACCGTACTGTAATCTCTTTGGCTAAAACGACCCCATCAATGGTATAGTTTTGATTGTATAGTTTTAAGGCAAGGGAACAACCTAGTACCACAACTGAAACTAAAGTAGTTAGAATAATTAGATTTTGATACTCATTTTTCCAAAAAATCTTTATGATGACTAACGACCAAAAAAGACCATGTGCTAAGAGAAAAACTATCAATAATTCTTTTGCGTTGAGTTTGGAATACCAAAAACAAAAATCTTTTATAAAAGGTAAGAACTGTTTTGATTCGATCTTATCCTTGGTCAACTGACGGGCATATTTTAGATTAGCTTTCAGATCTTCATCTCGTGGGAGATACAACTCTGCAACCCGATAGCTGAGTATGGCTTTTCCCAACATACTCATTTTAAAGTAACTATTGCCCAAGTTATAATAGATCTCCCCATTACTCACTCCAGATTGAATAAGCTTTTCGTAACCAAAAGCTGCTTCACTATACTTTTCCTCTCGATAGTGCTTATGAGCTTCTATGAATAGTGTGGTTACATCCACTTTTTCCTTGATGCCTTGGTCCTGGGAGAAAAGAGGATTGACACCTTGACTTTGACAGTACAGTGAGCTAGCAAGGGAGAGAAACACTATACCTATCGCGATGGTAGTTTTAAGTTGCCTTATAAAAATGGTACACACCTATTTTTTTATCCTTTTGTTGAACCACTTGGCTAAAGATTTTACTTGATTTAATAGATCTTCCTTTTCACTCATACTGTGTCGTTGAAAGGCAAATTGACCTGATTCCAAAGTATTAAGCACTTTTTTTACATCTTCAATTCGTTCCTTTTTTATCTTAAATGTATTAAGCTGATTTTCCATTTCCATCGGTGTGAGAGCACTGCCCGTCATATTTAACTTATCACCTAAGAAATCCCTAAGGGCTTTAGAAGTAAGCCTATAAAATTCTGATGAGTCCTCGCTTCCGATCTGTTTCCTGATTAGTGCTATTTTTTTATTAAAGTTTCTCAGGGCACTTTTACTTCGAGCGTATCCAAGGTCTTCTTCCCATTGCTCTTTTCTCTTTTTAATCAATGTAAATCCTGCGTACCCCGCGATGGGTAGGATGAAAAAAGCAAGATAGACCCAACGCCAGGGATCCATACTATAGGGTTTTAATGCATAAAGGGAGGTGTGTATGGGTAAAATATCTTTCCCTAAGATTTTAATTTCTTCTTTAGAGGTTGTCGTCCCCAACGCTTCAACTAAATGGAGTTTTTCTTTATCGCTGGAAGGTAGTACCTGCACTTCGAGAGGGGAGCTCTTGCACAACTCATATCGTTCACGCTTGGGATTAAAATAAATAAAGGCGAGAGCGGGTACCTTTAAGGCACCCTCTTTTAAGGGAACGAGAGCCTTTTTGATGGTGAAGATACCACCAAAGGTATCACCCGAGTTTTGCACCGTTAGAGTTGGCTTATCATCATAGATCTTAAAGTGAGTGAGAGAGGGAAACTCAGGACTGTGTGCATCTCTGATATTTCCTTTACCTTTTATGGTGATGGTCAAAGTGGTGGTATCCCCTACTTCTAATTTATTTTTGCTTATACTGGTGTCGATAGTAAAGTTTCCTACCAGATTATTGAACAGGGGTGTCTTACCCTCAGTGGGAAGAGGTCTTACTTCTACTGTGATTGGACGTGAATGGAGTACTTTGGTCTCTGTCTTGGAGAATCCAAAGAAGGAGTCATCAAAGAAGGGATCATCAAAGAATCCTCTTCTCCTTCGTGTTCGAGTTACCACCTCACATTGAAGCGTGGCCGGATCTATTTCTAGGGTACCCTCACGAGTAGGAAACAGAGCCTGTTTTACCTCTGTCACCACAAAGGATCTTCCATTAACTACCGTTTCGTATTGCCGCTCTTTTCCCAACGGTTCAACTCTGAATCCCTCAAACGAGGGATTCTCTAAGCTCGCGTTAGCAATCTTTATGTTTCTATAGAGTTTAAAAGTATAAATGATTTGTTCATTAACATAGGGTGATTTATTACTTACCTTTGTAGTGATAAACAGATCCTTCGTGACTTGAGGTTGGGTATCAGCAGTGGTAATGGTAAGAGTTATCTTATTACTCAAGATGGTCTGGTCCTTATAGGGTAAACGTGCTGGTCCAATCTCAAAGGTTCCTGTCTTTTTAGGAATTAGTATATAATTGTAATCAACTCCTGATGTAATCTGACCATTGATGATCTGCATTCTAGTAGAACTTCCACGAGATATAACGTCAAATGTCAGCATGGGCGGGAGCTGGGGTCTCTCTATCTTCTGAGTTCCTTCTATAGAAATGGTGAGGATGATTTGATCCTGAAGCGTTGCCTCGGTTTTATCTACCTTGGCAATAAGAGAGAGTGAGTAGCCTTTCTCTGCGTAAAGCAACAGGAGAAAACTGACTAACACTATCCTAAACCTGCACATAGTAACCCTCCGCTACCAATCCTTTTCTGGCCTGAAGGATCCTGCTCCTTTCTCCCTCTCACGTTTCTTAGGTGTCTTCTTATCTTCTTTAAGACTTCTCAACCAGCGTTCTGCTTCCTCAGGCGTCATCGGCTTTGTTTTTGCCATCTGCTTCTCACCCCTTTTTTGCTGTTTTTCCTTTGAGGCTTGCTGCTGATGTTCTTGTTGTTTCTTCTGCTCTTCTTCTTTAGGCTGTTGCTGTTGACCTTCTGATTTTTGTTTCTTTTCGCCTTCTTGCTTTTCACCTTCCTTTTGTTCCTGTTGTTTCTCCCTTTGCTTAGCCTGATTGATCCTCCTTTTGATTTCTTCCCTTACAAACTCCAGATTGTATTTGGCATCTTGGTCATCTGGGTCTAATTCCAGTGCCTTCTTATAATATGCAACAGCCTCTTCTAACCTTCCTTGACGATACATACAATTACCTATATTATAAATAGATTTTTCTTCTAACTTAATATCGTGGGCAGAAGCAGCAACATCTTGATAGTTCTTTACCGCCTCTTCGTAGTTTTTTATTTTGTAGTGAGAGTTGGCAACATTGTACTTTAGGGTCGGTTCTTCAGGGGATTCTATCTGCGCATCAACGAAAGACTTCAAGGCTTCATCATATTTCTTATCTTGATATAAGGTACTTCCCTTTTCAATCTTGCTATAAAGTGACTCTCCATAGAGGGCATCCGTAACCATCAAGGGAAACACGCTGATAAAGATGAGGCTACATAAACCAGGATATAGTTTTTTATTTCTTCTTTTCATCTCTTTCATTTAAACTAATGGAGTTTTACGCTCACTGACAAAAAATTCTGTACAAATGAAGAGGAGGGTAAGCACAATAAACCATTGAAATCTTTGCTCCCACCTCCTCTTGCGGGTGCTCTTTAATTGCTTCTGTTCAATATGTTGCTGAATACCTTCTCTATATATCTTATCCAAGTCCATATCTCCTGTGACTGACCTCACATAGCTTCCTCCAGTCTCTAGTGCGATCTTCTGCAAGATTGTTTCATCCAGGTGGGTTATCACCATATCCCCCTGACGATCCTTTTTGAATCCTCCAGAACCGTCTTTTAGGGGAATAGGTGCACCACCCTCTTGACCAACACCAATAGGAAAAATCTTTATCCCCTCCTTTTTTGCTTCCTTTGCGGCTTCAATGGGTTCACCTTCATGATCCTCACCATCAGTAATAAGAATCAGCGCCTTAGATTTTCGTTCCCTCTTGCTAAAGGATTTAATAGCGGTGCTGATTACATCAGCTATCGCTGTTCCTGGCACCGGAATAAGGTCAGTATCTATATAGTCAAGAAACATCTTGCAGGCACCATAATCTAAGGTCAAAGGGCATTGGACAAAGCTGGTACCAGCAAAGGCAATCAGTCCAACTCGATCCCCTTCTAACATTTCAATGAGATCAAATATTTCCCTTTTTGCTCGTTCTAGACGATTAGGTTTGACATCCTCAGCCAGCATGCTTTCAGAAACATCTATTGCAACGATAATATCCACTCCTACCCTTTTAATTTCCTCCCAGTGAAAGCCCCACTGTGGTTGAGTAAGGGCAACTATTCCAAAGATAATGGACAGAAGCATAAGGAGTGCCTTTATACCTCTTCTGCTTCTTTTAAAATCAGGAACTAGTTCACCGACTAACTCTTTCCCACAAAAGAGCTGCAACAGCTTATCTCGTTTACGGAAGGCATAGAGATAAAAAACAACTAACACAGGGACAATCCATAAAAGGAAAAGATAGTTTAAATTACCAAATTTCATGATTTACCATTCCTGGTGCACGTGGAAAAATTAACTGAAACAGACTCTTGGCTCATGCTATGATATTTAATTAAGGTATTTTCCTAAAACGTGTGTGAGCGAGGATTATTTCCAGTAGAGTACAAGCCAAGCCAGGAAAAAGGAACCACCCAAACAGCTCTTCGTATTCCATGTACTCCTTAACTTCTACCTTAGTCTTTTCTAATGTGTCAATTTGATCATAGATCTCTTCAAGTGCCTTGGTATCAGTGGCCTTAAAATATTTCCCTCCTGTTATTCTGGCTATTTCCTCTAAAGTATCTTCATCCAAGTCTACACGCTGATATACATACTTTTTACCAAAAATGGTATCTACCAGAAATGGTACCTCTCCTTCTGTACCTACTCCAATGGTGTACGTTTTAATAGTGAAAGTCTTAGCTATCTCCGCGGCGGTCTCAGGACTTACGCTCCCTGCGTTGTTTCGCCCATCGGTTAAGAGGATAATCACTTTAGATTTGGATTTAAGCTCTTTTAATCTTTTAACACAGGTGCCCAGGGCAGACCCAATGGCAGTGGAATCACCTGCCATCCCTATCTCTACTTGATCGAGGAAACTGAGTAATACTCCATAATCGAGTGTCAGGGGACATTGGGTAAAAGCCTCTTCACCAAAGACAACCATTCCTATGCGGTCGTTTTTCCTGCCTTTTATAAAATCCTTCTGTTAATACTTCTGAAGCTTTAGTGCCTGATTGAGGACGAGCTAATGCCACTACAAAAAGAGATATAGCTAGACAGCGTAATACTAAAAGGATATACCTTAAAGTAATGGAAGTTGATTTTTTCAATTTTTTCAGATTGTTGAGAGTGGAAAATCTCACCCGACTCCTCCCCAATCCCCTCCATTGATAAAACACTACTGAGGGAATGAGGATAAAAAGAACACATAGCCAAGGGTCTTCGAATCTAATCATAGTAAGCTCTGCTCAACTCTTTTTTTTACGAAATCTGAAATAAAGAGTGATTACACTGATGATTGAAATTGCTGAACCGGTTCCTCTTTAGTTTCATTAATAAAATTGACTGCTCCCTGGTATTCTCGATCCACTTCTTGTGTATCGGGGATGTATTTAGCAAATTTTACCAGGTCAGTGTGGTATAAGAACTTTTTAGCACCACTTTTTACCCTTTGGTCGAACCCTTGTAAATTGAGAATTTCTGGTAGAATCTCCTCCGTCGTTCTCTCTATGGCTTGGAAGTGAAACCTTCTCTCTAAATATCTTCTGAAGACCTCTGATAGTTTGAAGTAGTGTTCTTTATAAATTCCCCTTGTAATTAGCCCTTCCTTTTGTAGTTGATCAAGCTCTTCTAGAGCCAGTTCATGGGCAGGTCTTGGAGGCAATAGTTTAGACTTTCGATATTTGGCATGGTAGAAGTAGATTCCCCCTATAATGAGCACCAAGAGCAATGTGCCAGCTATACAGAGTGTTATAAACAATGTGTAGTCCCTTGCAATCGTTGCTAAAGGTTTTATATCCTTAATATCTTTGGCTGCCTCCTTGTCCTCTATCACCGATTTTACCTCAATAAATATTTGAGCGGTCTTAATCTCCTTTTTCTCCTTTTGTTCATTCATGTAAGAAAACACTGCACTTGGAATAATATAGGATCCCACCAAATCTGCCTTCAGTTGGTACCACTTTTCAGTGATCTTACGTCCATCCCTTTCTATGGGTCCCGCATCACCCATATCTACAATCCTAAGACCTGCAATTTGAGAACCCATCTCAGGTATTTCAACCTCTATTTGGGGTTCGCTACTCGCAGAAAGGGTGTATCGTATGAAGTCACCGGTAGTGGCTGTTGCTCTATCCACCTGGGCTTTCACCTCTACCGGTGGCATGGGTTTTTTGTCCTTTTGTGTTGCTTTCATCTCATTTTGGCAAGAGAGTAGAGAAGCAAAACACCATATATAAACACTTCCTATGATATAAATTCTTCTCATTTAGAAGACGTTTCCTCCTCAGTAATTACTTGTGGGAAGAGTGTAACCTCCGAGCTGGTGAGTACCTGTTCCAGGAGATTCTGATAGGCAATCTTCATTTTATGGTTCATGTAGTCATTGTTTACCCATTCCCGTACCTCCTCATAGTCCCTCATGCGCTCAGGCTTCTTTGCCTCTACTTTAAAAATATAGTAGTAGTTCCCTGCCCTAACAACAGGAGAGATGTTACCTGGTGGCGTTGAAAAGATAGCCTGGGAGACCTCATCTACGTTTCCTATTCCTAAATCATCCTTTCCCTCGGTAATCCATCCCTCCCATTTACCACCACCTTTAGCACTCTCTTCATCCAGGGATATTTCTTTGGCTAACTCAGAAAAATCTTTTCCTTTATTTAATTGCTTTATAATATTTTGGGCTATTTCTTCCATGCCTGCTTTAATCAAGCGTATTTGTGCTTGTGCCCTTTCTTTATAGCGGTCTTGGTTTGCTTTAAAATAATTTTTGAGATCATCTTCTTCTATAGTTATTTTATCTTTTATCTCCTCTTCTAAAATCTTATTGATCATGAGTTGTTTCATAAAATGTGAGGTCTTATTTCTAAGTTCACCATCTTTGTCATACTCTAATTTTTTTGCCTTGCGGTAGAATAGTTCATCAGCCACATATTTTTTCATAAACTCCACCCTTTTTTCTTTTCCTCTAAACTGTTCTTTCATCCAGGGTGGTAATTCATCAAGGGCTTCGTCCACTTCTCTTAGAGTAATCTTCCTGCTTCCAATCTCTGCAACTACTTTGCTTCCTTTGAGTTCTCCTTCTCGATTTTCTTCAAGAGAGCTTCGTGCTTCTAATGCATATTCGGCTGCCTGAAACTTTCCCAGAGTTTCCAAGCAGTGCACTATTTTTGACCCCACCTCGCTTTTAAGAGGGGTATCAGGATCAATCATATCCACTCGATAGAGCCACCGTAGGGCCTTTTCATAGCTGCCCTCTTCCATATAAAGTTTTCCCAGGGAATAGGCTAGGTTTGATCGGGTCCTTTTATCCATTGCAGCTGTGGTGAAATAATTCTCATATTCTTTAATTGCTTCCCCTTTGATGCCTACACTCTTAAGTTTGTTGGCTAGTTCACGGTGGATATTACCTCCCTGTTCTGAAGAATAGGTGCTGTGAGCACTTTTTTTATTTCCAGTGTAGAGAATGAGGATAGCTAATATGGCAAACAAAATGAGTACTACACTACTAAAAAATAGGGATTTAACATCAAATATCTTCCCTCTCCTCTCACTCATAGCCTTTTCTCCCTCATACGAAAAAATTTCATAATGGGATCGATATATGGCTGATTGGTATAAATTCCTATGTGGTCTACATTGCTACTGCGAAATCTCTCTAGAGTTTCTTTAAAGTTGCGAGAAGACAGTGTACTGAAACCCTTACGAATATTACTATCACTTGTATCAATCAGCATAACTTCACCCGTTTCGGCATCTTCTAATTCAATAAATCCTACATTAGGGAGTTCTCTCTCCCTGGGATCAGTTATCGAAATAGCGATGACATCATGTTTCTTATTGGTTATCCGCAAAGACTTATCATAGCCATAGGCAATAAAATCTGAAATGAGAAAGGCAATAACCCTCCGAGTGGTAATTTTATTGAGAAAATTTAATACTACATTGATATCTGTCTTTTTGCTTTGAGGTCTATGCTGGAGGACCTCTCTGATGACCCTCCATACATGAGATCTTCCTTTTTTTGGTGGAATGAACTTTTCCACTATATCACTAAAAATGATAAGCCCCACTCTATCATTACTCTTCACTGCTGCAAAGGCTAAGATAGCAGCGATCTCTGCTGCCACTTCATTTTTAAGTTGTGTAACCGAACCATATTGTCCTGAGTTACTCACATCAACCATCAACATTAAGGTTAATTCCCGCTCCTCCCGATAGACCTTGACATAGGGGTGTCCCATCCGTGCAGTGACATTCCAATCAATATCGCGGACATCATCACCCGCTTGATATTCCCTTACCTCTTCAAATTCCATTCCTCTCCCTCTGAAAGCACTTTCATACTCCCCTGCCAGTATATCATTTACAAGGTAATTAGTGTATATATGAATCCTTTGAATCTTCTTGATCACCTCTTTTGGCAGCCTTGCATAAACTTTATCCTGCTGACTTTTGTTTTTATCGTGTCGAGGCATGCATTAAAGTCCTTTTAGTTGAGTTATTACATTTCCTCTTTCACCAAATGATTCTGCACTCGTAGGATAGGCTGTGACCAACAAAACGAGACCGAATGAATCCCACTATCGAATATCTAAATCCGAAACAAATCCAAAATTTACCCCGTTAGATAGCCTAGATAATATGGCTAACTGTTGTTAGATACACATTTATCTAACGGGGTGAAAATATCAAATGTTCAAAACGTTACTTACTACTAACTCATATTGTTCTGGATTTTGTGTTTTGGTCATTTGAATTTGTTTCAAGCTTCGTAATTCGGATTTAGTGCTTCTTTTATCCTATTCTTCTACCATTTAATATTCAGTATCCAGCATCCAGTATCCAATATTTAACATCCAGTATCTTGTCCGCTCGAAAGGTTGCTAAGCTCAACTATCTTAAGGTACCTCAACATTATCGAATATTTTCATAATAATATCATCTGAGGTAAGTTCTTCTGCCTCGGCTTCGTAGGTCAATAGTACCCTATGCCGCAATACATCTAAGCCAATCGACTTGATATCTTGGGGAGTAACATAACCTCTTCCCTGTAAGAACGCATAAGCCTTCGCAGCTTGATTGAGATAAATGCTGGCTCTGGGAGAAGCCCCATAGGCTATCATCGCCTCAACATCAATTCCGTATACTTTAGGCTCTCTCGTGGCAAAGGCGATATCTACAATATAGTTTTGCAGTTTATCATCAATGTAGATTTGATCAACAACTTCCCTTGATTCCACTATCTCACTTGGGGTAGTCACCGGGTTGATCTCAATAGGGTTTCTATTAGCGATTCGTTGCACGATTTCCTTCTCTTCATTTTTGGTGGGATAGGTAACTCGAAGCTTAAGCATGAAGCGGTCAACCTGAGCCTCAGGTAAAGGATAGGTTCCTTCTTGCTCGATAGGGTTTTGAGTTGCCATAACCAAGAAGGGCTCTTCTAGCTTAAATGTCTCCTCTCCGATAGTTACCTGCCTCTCCTGCATTGCCTCCAAGAGGGCACTTTGCACCTTAGCAGGTGCTCGATTAATCTCATCGGCAAGGATAATGTTGCTGAAGAGAGGACCCTTTTTTACAGTAAACTCACCTGTTTTAGGAAGATAGATTTGAGTGCCCATGAGATCTGCAGGTAACAAATCAGGAGTAAATTGGATTCTTTTAAAACTAATATCAATAGCCTGAGCTAGTGTTTTTACCGCAGTTGTCTTTGCTAAACCAGGAACACCCTCTACCAAAATGTGCCCGTTGGCGAGAATACCAATAAGGAGTCTTTCTATCAAATAGTGTTGACCCACCATAATTTTTCCGATCTCATCTCTAAGCTTCTTTATATACCTACTTTTTTCTTCCACCTCTTTCGTAATCTCTTGAATGTCTTTCTGCATAATCTATTCCTCCCTTCACAGACAATCACTACCCATCTCTACATAAAGCTTTTCTCAAAGCGATTTCTTTAAAACAAAATATCATGATAAACACCGATAGATAAAAGTTCCTTTTCAACAACGAACCATAGTCTCTTTTTACCGAAATTCAATCTCATCTAAATCCTCATCCTTATCGCTTGGAAAAGCACTCTTAAAAGACCTTTCAAGCTGCCTTTGTATCAGGTTGATCTCTTCAGCAGTAGGGCGAAGGCCACCATATGCTACCCTCTCTGCAAGTGTATCTAAGTATTCCCTAACTTTTTTGTTTTCATCCTGGGTGGGAAGTTTGTTTCGAATAGCTATAACCTTCTCTATATAATTTTTCCAATCCCCCTGAAGTTTATACGCGTTACACTGGTCAAGCTCACGTACTATTATTTCTCTCATAACGGTATTATCTGACTCTTGATCATCGCTGCGTCTCTTTTTCTTTTTGTATAAAACGATTAAGCTACTAAAAAGACCTAAAAAGGTAATGGTGAGGGCACCTACTAGCCAATACCTATCAAGGTTAAAAATACTAAAAGAGGTGATCTTAAAGTGTAGTGCGTCAGTCTTTATCTTTTCTTCTTTATTATTGCCTTTCTCCCAATAACTTATCTCAAAAGGTTTGATTACATATTCACCCTCTCTTTGAGCACAGAGGTCGTATTTATAGCATAATAAATAACGCGCTCCCTTACTTGCTGAGCTAAAAGAGGAACCCTTTTCTTCAACACCTTGGGGTAACGTTATATGAGGAGGAGCGATAAGATACTGATCCACATCATTTTCCCAAGAGATGGCAAGCTCAAGTGAAAAGATCTTATTTACCAGGATGGTGTCCTTATCCAGAGAAAGCGAAACAGTAGGTGCAGCTCTAAGCTGACAAGGAAGGGAGGCTAGAAAAGTGAGTGTAATTGAATAGCTGTAGAGGATTTTCAAAAAAGGTTTCATCTTTTCACTACTGCTCTTCCTCTTCTGAAGAAGCCAATTCTTCAAACAATTTCACTTGCCGTCTGCTCAATGTGGTTGGAGTCTTGACTACAACTTGTACCAGCTCATCTCCCCTGCCCCTTCCGTGGAGATAGGGGACTCCTTCTCCTTTGATAGTAAAAACTTGGCCGGTTTGGGTACCAGGTGGTATGCTGATTTTTTCAGAACCATTAAGAGTGGGAACCTCTATTTTAGCGCCCAGAGCGGCTTGGGAGAAAGAGATGGGAACCTGACAAAGGATATCATTTCCCACTCTTTCAAAAAATGGGTCTGGTTCTACATGCAAAACCACATAGAGGTCTCCTGGGGGACCTCCTCTCTCACCTGCTTCACCCTCTCCGTTCAACTTAAGACGGATGCCTGTTTCTACCCCTGCTGGCATCTTTACCTTCAAGCACTTTGGCTTAATCACTACACCATTACCCTTACACTCTATACAGGGGTGAGTGATAATTTCCCCCTGACCGTGACACCTTGAACAAGTTGAACTTATAGTGAAGAAACCTTGGGTATGAGCAATCTGTCCTCTTCCACCACAACCAGGACAGGTTTGTTTTGATTTTCCCGGTTTTACCCCTGTTCCACTACAGGTTTCACAGATTTCATGTTTCTCGATTTCAAGCTCCTTCTCCTTACCAAAGGCAGCTTCTCTGAAGCTAATAGAGAGATCATAGCGTAAATCTGCACCACGACGTGCGTACGTCCTCCTCTTTCTTCTGCGATCACCAAATCCAAAACCAAAAAAATCATCGAAGATGTCACCAAAGCTTGAGAATATATCCTCAAAATCTGCAAATCCTCTAAACCCAACTCCCTTCAAACCATCGTGTCCGAATCGGTCGTAGAGACTTCTTTTCTCAGGGTCTCTTAGTACCTCATAGGCCTCAGATGCCTCCTTAAACTTCTCTTCTGATTCTCTATCCCCAGGGTTTCGATCAGGATGGTACTGAAGGGCCATTTGACGATAGGCCTTTTTTATCTCCTCTCCATTGGCATTTCTGGAGACACCCAAAATTTCATAATAATCTCGCTTTACCATAGATGATCAATCCTTAAGACTTCTATTAACGCATGTTTTCTCTACAATAGATAGTGCTTAAAAAGCCTAGTCTCCACAAACCCAGGCTTAGTAAAACAGATGAGATAGGGGAGTGTGAGAGTTGATAGATCCGCTTGAGAAAGTCCCTTAGAAAATAGGGAGGTTTAGAATCCATTCAATATCAAATAGTTCACCAATTACACCTAATGCTAGTGTAAGGACATAGAGAATGAGAACCGCCAAGAAAATCTCGCTTTTATATTTACTGAAAAAATTCACCATGCTATACCCCATTTTAGATTTAAATATTTAATAATAATCATAATTTTTCACTTGTCAAGTTTCAACTCACATTTTTTTATTCACCAGTTTTAATTTGATAATCCTCTATCCCGGGAATTTCTTCTTCTAAAAAAGCCTTTATTTTTTTTAATAGCCTTTCTTCAATCTGGCGAGTCCTTTCTCGCGTAATGCCATATTTATCCCCTATCTCCTGAAGTGTTGCAGGGGTTTCTGCTAAAAGCCTATTTTGGTAAATGTCAAGCTCTTTATCTCTTAAAGTCTTTTTAAATTCCTTCAACTTTTCATTAACGAGGGATTTGAGTTCATCATCTGCTAACCTCCTATCTATAAGTGCCCTCTTTTCGGGCAGAAAATCCATTAAACTCTTTTCAGTATCACCTCTTAACGGGGTATCAAGTGATGCCTCCCAACCACTCATTCGCTGATCCATCTCAACAACCTCTTTTTCTTTTACGCCTATTGATTCTGCTAGTTGCTTTGGTTCAACTGAGTATCCTAAGTCCTCAAGTCTTGCCTTCTCTTTTTTGAGATTGAAGAAAAGTCTTCTCTGGGCTTGGGTAGTGCCAATCTTAACCAATCTCCAATTATCCAGTATAAATCTTAAAATATATGCCCTGATCCAAAAAGAGGCATATGAAGATAACCTGATCCCTTGGTAGGGATCAAATTTCTTTACTGCCTGCATTAATCCTATGTTACCCTCTTGGATTAAATCCAGCAGATTCGTCACCCACGTACGATGGAATTCTAAAGCAATCTTAACCACTAACCTTAAGTTGCTGGTAACCAGCTTATAGGCAGCCTCAGGATCTTTCTCCTCTCTGTACCGGACCGCTAATCGGTGTTCTTCTTCTTTAGTCAGTAGTGTATACTGACTTATTTCCATTAGGTATCTTTGGAGGGGGTCGAATTTGGCGAGAGAGGTTTCACTACCTGATTTTTGGATCTCTGAATCTTCCTCTAAATCTCCTAGGTTATTTAACTCCATCATATTGTTCTCAACAGGATGATTGTTAATACTGAGAAACTCATAGTTTTTCTATTCTAACAAAATGAATGAAAAAATCTACAAGATTGTGATTATGGGCTATCCTTTGTTTGTTACTGGAAGCACTGAATTGTTTTATACAATCATGTAAACTGTTTATCACTGGTGTTCACAGCATTACACAAGAGCAATTATCTTGAACATATCGAGTCTCTTCTAATCAGGGATCTTTGTTCCTTTTGTATTTTTAATTTGACAAAAGCTTCTCAATTAGGTTAAAGGAAATAAACACAAAGCTTAGAAATCTTTTGGAAACAATGAGCTTTGTTCTATGTGTGTAAATAGAGTGACTCTCATGATGAAGAATCCATCATACCTTATAAAAAGGTGGCCTGCATGAACTATTCGAGATGTGCAAAGTGTGGTTGCAAGCTCTCTAAGGAAGATCTGAAATATCGCATCATTATTGATATAGTTGAAGATTACGATGATGTGCTACCTGATCTTCAAGAAGAGATCTCAGATGACGTTGATATGCTGCTCCATCAGATAGGAGAATCAGAACCTGAAGGGTTAGCGAGTGAAGTCTATGAGGAGATTTCTTTTACCCTCTGCAAAGTGCACGGACTATTTCTCAAAAGATCCACTGGGTGGCAATAACAGATTTATCTTAATAAAGATGGGAGCGTCTCACCTCTTGCACTAAGCTTATTGGTTATCACCATACACTCTCATGCATTTCTCAGATCTGTCTCTTATCTTTGACTTTTTCCTTGTCATTATTGTTGGGTACTTCGTATTTCGAGGTACTAAAAAGGGTGCGGTAAGTTGTCTCTTTTCTTTAGTGGCTCTGTTTATTGCCTTTCCAATCGCTTGCTATTTTTTTCCTCTCTTTGCCTCTTTATTTCCACAAAAAGTCACACACGGAATCATAGGTGATGCCATAGCATTTGCAACCTTCCTTATTTCTCTTTACTTTTTCACCCTTATCTTGATCTGGACAATCCTAAAGGTATTCAAAAGATTTTACGAAGATGTGGCTGATCGAATAGCAGGAGGAATTTTAGGCCTCCTAAAAGGAACGGCTATTATTTTTATCATCATTTTACTCATGACCACACTTCTTCCCCGCAAAACTCCTTTAATTAAAGATTC
>SMTZ1_10003512_pt1 | contig 17668 bp, 13 predicted proteins | sample DeeMarSWOR136_30_FD_25667 | JGI IMG/M metagenome (IMG submission 25667)
AAATGGAGGCTATCGGTGGCCTGCGCCGGTCCAGACCGGCGTCTGTACGAGATCCTGCCGGCAAGCTGCGATGGATAGCGTGCTCTCGTTGCATGGATGCTGCGACTCGAGCCGCCAAGACGGTGCTGGAGACAAGAACCATAAGGAAATGGTGGCAGTTCTGGAAGTAGGCAGGCAATGCATCGGCCCAACAAGCCGGTGCAGCGGACGCGGTAAATGGCGGCGTTGATGCCTGACGTTACGTACTTTGAGAGCTTGAATAGAGGATAATCCAGTCTACCTAAGGAGGAGCAATCCGCCCGCAAAGTGAGCTTCGCGTTAGATATAACAAATTGCCGGTACGAATTACTTGATTTTTAAGAGCTTATATGGTATTTTTATAGTGGTTCTTGTCGATTGAATAAGGCTTTTGATATAAGCCTTAAAAGGAGCAATTACAATGAACTATGTATATGCAGATATTTATATCAAAAATCCGAAAAATAATAAAATTAAGGACACTGTAGCAGCATTACAGAGTTTCCTTCTAAGCTACCTTTCGTTTCTTGCCGTTTCTGCTCCAATGTAGCGTCCTTATAGTGATCTTCAGCCCATCCGTATACACGTCCCGTAGCATATCCATGGCTATCCGCTGACGTATATGATCTCTGGTTCGCACCCTGTATATGCTTTTCTGCATCTTACGATGTCGCCGGTTTGCACGCTCCACGGCGTTTGACGTTGCAGGCAACAACGAGTCATCCAGGAAAGGAAGGTCAGCGCCTTTTCAAGGTTGGGTGATGAGAGTTTCTTGAGCGTCTCTTTTAGGGTTGAAAACCGTTTGATTCGGCGACGCAATTGGGTAAGCTTTTCCAACGCCGTATCCATCCTACAGCGACGATCAAACAAACGATAGACCTCATCCATGATCGCCCGCAAGGTCCGTAGCTGGTCAAGGCCTCGTGTAATACGTTGAAGTGTCTTCTTTTCTTTAGGAGTCAGCGTATGCTTGACGAACAAATGACGGTATTCAAATAACCCGGCAACCTTCTTTTGGAGCCGCTTGTTCTTTCTCGCGATTCGTTTTGCTTTCTTGCCGGAAGGACGGCCCCGCGAACGTTTTGTTTTCCTCTGCTTGAGTTGTCGGCGGACCTGGGTAGCCGCTTTGAGGATAGCCTTGGTAATCTCCTGGATAATGTGAAACTGGCATGATTGATGCAAGACTTTGCCAAAGACCTCTGCGATAGGGTCAGGATAGAGCGGCGAACCATCGGTCGTGATGCCCTTTAACGTCAAATCACGGGCGTCCAGCATCTGCTTAAAACGCCTGAAAAACCGCGCTATGTCCTCATTCGTGGGATTATGATCAAGAAGCTCGTAGTACAGACGCTTGAACTTGTGGTTGTCTACAATGAACAGGACACAGAAAGGGCCATCATATAATTCATCCGCGGCAATATACCCGGAAAAATCGCCAAGCGCCTTATCAATGTACTTGGTTTGAATAGTCGCTTCAGCTTTTTTCCCCCGTAGCTTCAACCCAGTTCTGAATGGTCGCCCATGGAACAAAGACCCGATGATCGCGCCATAAATGCCATGATGCCGGCCGGTAGGGTAACCCGTCTTCAACAACAAGCCGTACGGCCATTGAGACCACGCGATGGGTATAATGGCTTCTCGGCAAGGCCACGTCGTCCATGTCCGCATTGAAGTAATGGTTGCACTGAGGGCAGCGATGTTGAGAGTACGTGAGAATAATATCGCGGGGTTGGCCCGTAAGGGAGTCTCCCAGATCGTGCAACGTCCGGGTAACGGTTCGAAGCCTGTAGGCCTTGCGTTGGCACAACGGGCAGGGCCGCCGTTTATAGTTGCGACTGCGCCGGATAAGTTTGGGCTTTGGTAAATCCTCAACACGTGTGATTCCTTCTGTTTCATCTGCTACATATTCGCCGGGTCCAGACATCTCGATAACCTCCAACATAGATTCACGGTCCTATGTTGGAGAATCGGCACCTCGACACAAAATACATCAAAAAAACAAAAAACGAGACTGTAGCAAAATTACAGAGCATATCGCTTGGAGACCAATTGCCATTTGCAGCAAGATCGTGTCAAAACGCATATTTGGCGTCGAATCTGCCACAAGGACACGCCAACAGTTGCGAAATGGGTGTTTTGCTCTTATGTAAGTCATTGTAATCACATGTTTTAAGTTTCATTTACTCTGTGAAGCTACTACAGTCACAAAAAAACTCTGTATTACTACTACAGTCTCAAATTAAGCCTGTATCTATCAAGGCTCTTGTTGATACTGGGGCAATGACGCTCTGTATACCTGAACATATCTGTTTACAACTGGGTTTAGAACCAATTGAAAAAAGAGAAGTAACTACTGCGGATGGAAAATCTCAAGTTGTGCCCTATGTTGGGCCAGTGCAAATAGAATTTGAAAATCGTACATGTTTCACAGGAGCATTAGTGCTAGGCGATTCTGTCTTAATGGGGGCTGTACCAATGGAAGATATGGATTTGGTTATTAATCCTTCCACGCAGAAAGTTTGTGTAAATCCGGAAAGTCCCAACATTCCGTCTGCGCTTGTAAAATAAAATGAGAAATTGAAATCGAAGACAATTCAGCAATGACAAGTTACTTTTGGCACTTTAGCTCACTTTAGGCACTCTTGACTTTTCTCCGCCAGCGCGACCGCGGATGCAATGGCGAAATTGGCCGTGTGTGTGATACTGACGCTTATGTGCTTAATCCCAAGCTTGTCGGCAGTTTTTCTAACCTCTCCGTCAAGAGTAACCTGCGGCTGGCCCGCACTGTTGTTTATTATCTCGATGTCCGTCCAGGCGATTTTACCGCGCCAGCCTGTGCCCATTAGTTTAAGAATGGCCTCTTTCGCCGCGAAGCGGCCGGCAAATTTTTCTATTTCGTCCTTCTTCGCCTCGGCGTAGGCCTGTTCGGCCGCAGTGAAGACCCTCTTTATGAAACGCTCACCGTGCCGTTTTATCATTTCTTCTATGCGTGGACAATCTACAAGGTCTATGCCGTGTGCTACGATTTCCATCTCTCAAACCTAATCTCTAATTGGTTAAGGGTCAATCGGTGACTTTTGCGATTCATTGGCTGCTCGTTCGATATATCTCTTCCAGGCAAAAATCTATAAATTCGTCCGTTTCGCCAAGTTCCACCTGCTGCATAAGTTTGCCTTTGAGTCTGTCGAAAATCTCGTTCTGGCGGTCGAAAATAAGTTTCTCTTCCACTTGCCCTTGTACCCTATCAAACGGCTCGTAACCGGCTGATTGCTTGTCTTCCAGCTTCATTATGAAAATGTGTTCTTTGCTTGCAATGGGTCCTGCCACCTGTCCGGGCTCAATCTTCTCAGCTTCAGCCGCAAGTATATCATAAGGCACAACTAAAGACGTCGGCTGCACTGGCCTCCACAACCCACCAAATTCTCTCCAGTCACCGTGCGAATATTGTTTTGCCAATTGACCGAAATCTTCTCCTGATTGGATTTGCGCCAGCAATTCATTAGCCAATTTTTTCGCAAGCTCATGGCGGTCTTGGTTCGGGTCTGCCACTTCCAATCTGGCCGGTTGAATGTCAATCAGCCGAAACGTAATCCTCGCAGCCCTGGCGAAAAATTCGTCCTTCATCTGGTTGTAGCAATCCGATAAGTCACGATAGGTAATCGGCCTGTTGTTGGGCAATTTCGATGTCAAATACCACTGAATAAGAATCGTTCTCTTTTGGAGCTCCTTGTAGCTCTCGCGATCCATCCCCCCTTGTCTGAGCGCCTCGTCGGCCTTGGCTTGGTCACCTCCAAAATCGAGAACAAATTTTCTCAGCTCATTATCTGCCGCCTTTTCCAAAGCTTCGTCAGCTTTTTCTCCCACTTCTTTTCTTGCATGTTGATAAAGCAGGATATTCGAGATTTTGCCCGTAATAATTTCTTCAAGCTGTCCTCTGGCCTGTTTTTTGAATTGCTCGAGATTGCTTATTTTCGCAATTTGCTTAAGGCCATCTTCGAGCGATACTACCACCCCGTAATATTCTATTGGCGAGTCAATTACCTCATCGCTGGTTACAGTCTCATCACCTACTTTCAGCGCGAGTCCGCCCTCATCCTCTACAAGTTCTATCTTCTGCGCTATAACGATACGCTCCAATTCAGCATTGGTCAGACCCGGCTTACTGGCGCCCGAACAGCCGCAGAGCAACAAAAGTATCAACAACAGCAAAACGCACTCACGCATACCGTATCCAGAGCTTATCTACTCAAAACTAAATGCAATCGAACTTCGCATTAGCAAAGCGGCACTGGACGCTGCACCCAGATTTGTTCGAGCGTGTCTTCACCCGAAGGTACAAAACCAAGAAACCTATTGCGAAGTGTCGGCATTGCCCTTCAGGCCGATTTCGTCAGCTACCTCGCGCATACCCATAATCACATCGCTGATAAGCTCACCCAATTCCACGCCCAACATCCCGGCGCCCTTTTCGATTACGTCCCGATTCACGCCCGCAGCAAAGGACTTATCTTTCCATTTTTTCTTGACCGATTTTGCTTCCATATCCACGACGCTCTTGCTCGGCCGCACCAGTGCTGTGGCCACCACGAGTCCGGTCAGCTCATCAACGGCGTAAAGGGTCTTCTCCAACTCGCTTTGAGGTTCAACGTCCGTGCATATACCCCAGCCATGCGAGGTCACTGCCCTGATGTACTCCGCCGGCCAGTTGCCGGAGGTCAGAATCTCCTCGGTCTTTCGGCAGTGCTGCTCGGGGAATTGTTCATAGTCCAGATCGTGGACCAACCCAATAACGCCCCATTTCTCCTCGTCCTCGCCACGTTTGCGGGCACAATAGCGCATCACCGCTTCAACAGCCAGAGCGTGCTTGATCAATCCTTCATTTTTGTTGTACTTTTTCAGCAGCGAAAAAGCATCCTCACGGCTTGGTTGAACCTCGGTCATCATCTGCTCCTTGACACCACAAGAGTCCTCAATTTTCTCGCCCCCTAAGAGCAAGGGCCAACTTGCAGAGCTAATCTAAAAGAAATTTCGCAAACTTGCAAGGGAATTTGACAGGGCCTCGGCTAATAAGCTCCAATGAAATACGGGAACCGCGTAGCGTCTAATCGCTTCTTGTAATTCTCGCCCGCTACCTCATTGGAACTTCCAGGTGGCACTCGTACGAACGCCGGGCATCATCGTATAGTGGCATCCCGCATATAAGGAGGCATTTTTCAGCGCGACTGCATGACAACCGTAAGCTGTGGTCATTGCACAAACGGGCTATATATGAAAATTATATTTGACGCTTTTTGGCTTCATGGTCCTATATGACACATTGCCCCACGTTAGCCAAAAGCCTTGTTTTCTTGACATTTGCCAGTAAAAACACTGAGCAATAACGCTAAATCTCCTAATTTTTCAAGATATTATTACATCGGCCTGATATGCGACCTTCTAAGATATTGTCTCAGCCACCTTTCCTTCCTAAATGGCGGACAAATATGAATTTTGCCGTATTAGCGGCGTTTTTTGCGGTGATACGTTGAATTTCGGCAAAAAAAGTAGGGCAAGTAAAAGTGCGAAGTCAGGAGATACCCTCAAGAGTTCCGGGCATTGTGATAGGATGAATCGGCGATGGATACAATAATGGCCTTGGCTGCCCTGCAAAAGTCAGGGACGGGCAAAAATATGCCCTATAACCTGGCATCAGGCAGCGGTGGTAGCAGGCCGGCTCTATGGTATTCGTTCTTGACAAATGTGCCTCGATAGTGTATAATTTAAGAAGATAATAAGGTCGGGAGGTGTGGCGAAAACGGTTCTCTTTTTATTTTCTAACAAGTTTTCCCCCACCAAAGAACAAAACTTGGTCATTCTACACTCGAATTGCGACGGAGATTCTGACCACGAATCGCAGTTTGCTACGAGAGCAAAGCGAGGGCGTAGGCATTTTTTGCGGGGATTAAGTATGAAAAATCAAAAGAGAAAGAAGATTTATAGAGCTAATGTTTTCCTGCTCTTTTTGGCAGCAGCTATCACGATAACGGCTGTCGTAGAGAGCGCTGCGGCAAAGTCGCTGTACGTCATTGCTGATATCAAAGCCATTCCTACGCCCTTGCAAGCGTATGATATTGCAGCCGATGGTACTTTGACTTTTCAGGCTGAGTACGACATACCCCATCGTATGCTTGGTGCCGTAGGCCTGGCAATCGACTCGGATTCTGGACACCTATTTGTCACGTATGAAGCTTCCGACGAGATTCGGTCCGTTGATGCAACCACGATGAGAGATTTGGGATCTGTCATCGCCCCGGATGCCATCGACTTGGCCGGTATCGTTTATGACCACGCAAAGGGGTTGGTGTACTGTGTTGACCGAGGTACCACCAGGTTGTACGCGTATGAATGGGACCCAAGCGCCACAACGCTTACGCCCGTGCCCGGCTCACCGTTTAAATTGAAAGGCGCTAGGGCTTACGGGATTGCACTGGACGAAATCGACGGGCTTCTCTACGTGGCTAACGGCAGCACCACGATCAACGTCTACAATACCTCCAATTGGTCATTGGCGGATACCATCTCAATTAGTCGCGTCGCCATCAGTATTGCAGTAGATGTTATGAATGGCTTGGTTTATTCGGGTGGAGGATTTGTGGGTAATCACTACCTCACGCAGTACCATTTGGCTACAGGTACGGAGGCGGAGGTCCAGGTGGAACCCGATGCTGGCGTGATAGGGGTCACGGTGGACGCGGCCACGGGTCTGGTGTACATAAGCACCGGCGTAAACAATATGCCTGGCGGGGACGATCTTCTGGTCTACGATATGTCACTTAACCCAATCTGGGTTGTCACGGACATTGGAAACCCTACCGGTTTGATTATTCCAGGTAAAGATATCGGTTACAACCCGCTGAATCTGAGCAAGACGGTCATAGGTGGCATTGTGGGCACGACTGCTCTTGGCAAAATTAAGTCCGTGGGTGTAGATCACGATATTACGTACAGTATTTACTTTGACAATTATGACAACGATTACACCGTAACCGATGTATTCATTCTTGATATACTTCCAGACGAGGTGAGCTTTGTAACGGCTGATGACGATGGAGTTTGTGGACATTATGATCCTAGTACACACAGTTATCAGTGGTCATATCCATCTCTACCGCTCGGGTCATCTACGTGCTTGGAGTTAACGGTACGGGTAAACCAGGGGATAAGCGCCGGTACGACCATTACGAATTCCGTGACTATCAACAGCAACGAAACGCCGCCAACAACAACAAGCGTTGATGTCGTTACCGCGTACAACGCGCTAAACCTGAACAAGAGTATCCTTGGGGGCGTTGACGGCCGAGTCGAGTATGTCGATGCAAGTGAGATCATCACCTATAGTATCTGCTTCGATAATAACGATAATGATTTCTATGCAACCGACGTGTCCGTTGTTGACATTCTCCCAGACGAGGTGAACTTTGTAACGGCGGATAGCGATGGTGTCTCCGGACATTATGATCCTGCCACACACACCTATATGTGGTCATATCCGTCTCTACCGCCAGGATTGGCTACTTGCGTAGACATAGTGGTACAGGTGAATCCAGACATACCCCCAGGCACAATCATTACGAATTCCGTCGTTATGGACAGCAACGAGACACCGCCGACTACGGACAGTGTTGATGTTATTACCTATTACAACCCCCTCAATCTAAGCACGAATATCATTGGGGGCGTCACTGGCGAGGTCGAGTGGGTGGATGTAAATGAGACGATTACCTATGGTATTTGCTTCGATAACAATGACAACGATTACACGGTAACTAATGTGTCCATCGTTGATATCCTCCCGGGCCAGGTAAGCTTTGTGACAGCAGATGGCGACGGAGCTTTCGGACAGTATGACCCCAATACACACACTTATACGTGGTTATATCCATCTCTGCCGCCGGGATCAAGTACTTGTTTAGAACTGGTCGTACAGGTGAATCAGGATGCAGCTCCGGGCGTGACTATCACAAATTCTTCTATCATCGATAGTGATGAAACGCCGTCAACGACGGCAAGTGTTGATGTTATTTCCAGTCATAGTCCTCTTAATCTGAGCAAGAATATCATAGGCGGTGTTGATGGCCAAGTCGACTATGTGGACGTAGAGGAGACCATCACGTATGGTATCTGCTTCGATAATCATGACCATGATTTCGCGGCGACGGATGTGTCCATTGTTGATACCCTTCCGGACGAGGTCAGCTTCGTAACCGCCGATGGCGATGGAGTCTCCGGACATTACGACCCTGCGACGCACACTTATACGTGGTTTTATCCATCTCTGCCGCCAGGATCACGCACCTGTTTGGAGTTGATTGTGCATGTGAATCAAGGTACGCCCCCTGTCACGGCCATCACTAATTTCGTCACTATAGACAGCGAGGAAACGCAGCCAACGACGGCAAGTGTTGACGTTGTTACATGTGAGGGCGCCTTGGAAGTTGATGATCTGCGCATAATTCCCAGCATAATGAGACGCGAAAGCCACCTGAAGAATATACTGGCTATCATCCGGTTGCCACAGGGCGTCGGAAGGAGTGACATTGAAGATACGCCGCTTGTCCTTGACCCGGGTAAAATCAAGGCAAGGCGTCAATTTGTATTCGGGTCGAACAAGCAAGCGTGGATTTTTGCTTGGTTTGATAAGGCTGAGCTGATGGATGCTGTGCCTGGCTGTGGCAGAGTTAAATTGAAGGTTGTTGGCAAGCTCAAATCAAATCAATCGTTCTATGGCACGACATTCATGTACCTAACCAGCCTCACGGGTGGACAATCTACGTCACGAGACGAAGACTCTAACGATTAGGCCTCACTCCAAGGCTTGACCGTTGAATGGTCCGGATCGAGGTAGTCTTGAAAACTAAGACGAGGGTTCTTAGCGAAGAGCCGGTGAGTGGCTCCGTCTGCCCTCTATATTGGGTGGAGCTGCGCTAAGACTTTTTCACAAAACCCCTACTTCTGTTTTTCTAATCAACGTAAGTTTATCGCCTACTTCTCATCGGATTGTTTCACCTTTTTATAATCCTCTAACTCAAGGATTAGAATGCCTTTTCCGACGCCGGGCCGCATCTTCTGGCAAGTTGGAAAGCGATAAATCGGCCATCGTGGCTCACGACAAGGTGGGAGGCCTTGTGGCCGGGATAGTCTGCGAAAGACGTCATCCGACGTGTCTGTTCCGAGCCGTCCAGCGGAAGCTTATAGATATCGACATGTTGCGAATCCTTGGTATCGTGCTTATCGCACTCGACCAGCGTGTGTTTGCCGTCGGGGAAGATGCCTTCCGCCTGTCACTCATTTATAGTAGCGCCCGAGATATCCGACTACAGCTTTCTTCAGCTCAAGCGGATCGACCATTCCCAGACGACGGTAGATGACTTCTCCGCCCGGCCGAATCAGAATCGTGTACGGAACACCTCCAAGCAAATCCTTGTCCACCGCCGCCATAAGCTCGTATTCATCTTCCGAATCAAACAGATAATTCGTGCACGAAGCCTGCTGTTCTCTCAACGATGAAAGTACTCTGTTTCTCGCGTTGGGCGAATCGGCGCTGATGGTAATCAGCTCAAAATCCCGCTTTCGGTACATCCGGTTGATGGACACAAACTCCTTCAGTTGTTTCACACTGGGTCCGCTCCACGTCGCCCAGACATTGACCAATCGCAGTTTTCCTGGGCTATTCTTCACGAGTTCCTTTATCCCCCTGGCGTCTATCAATTCAACGGCAACAGTCTCTCTGGCCCAATTCTCAAAGGCCTTTGCCGCGGATTCTCGCTTACTGGACCACTTAATCGAACAGCCGAATGTCCTGGTGTTTTCAACAGGAATTTGTCTTCGCTCTAACAATGCCTCAATTGCGTTACGCGCATCGCGGGACTTGACCCGTTCGGGCTTCTCTGAATCATCGATCCGGCCTTCGTAGCGCAGCTTACGCTCCTTGTCGAATATGAACACATGTGGCGTTCGAAGGGGACCATAAGAGCGAGAAACGCTCTGCTCGTTTCCGTCGTAAAGATATGGAAAATTGAATCCCATGTCCTTTGCACGAATTTTCATCTCCTCCAACGAGTCGCTCATATCTGAGTAGCCTAATTCGTCCAGGCGCACCGCTTTGGGATCATTCGGCGAGATCGCGACCAGCACAAGACCTTTGCTTCGATAGTCGGCTGCCAGCTTCTTGATTCGCTCTTCATACGCCTGTGCGGTCGGACAGTGGTTGCAGGTGAAAACAATCACGAGGATATCCGCATCGGCAAAATCCGCCAGTTTATGACTTTGCCCATCTACACCCATAAGATCAAAGTCCGGTGCCTTTTCGCCAATTTCCAGTGTCTTATACTGACCAGCCGCCGACAGGCTCAAACCTGCCACACAAAGGACGGCCGCTACTACTTCTAAGATTTGTTTTCTGCATGGACTCATGTCAGAACTCCTTCTTACTCAACAACATTAACTTCCAGCTCACTTTTAGACTTTCCGAATGCGGAAAATCCTTACGGCTGGCGCCAGCCGGTTTCTTCAATCCTCTTAAATTCGGCATTGATATCTGTGCCCTCGTAAAAAGACAGCCATCCCCTCAACCGTTTGGTTTCGCCCGGCTCCAAATCCGGAAACTTCGGGTCCGAATGAAAACATGGACATTTGGCGTTACCCCACGGCCTATGGCAGCCCTCCCATGCAGTAATAATCCATCGTTTGCCGTCATCGCTGCGACAGGCAACGTATGGGTTGGTGAACACCTTATTGTCGTTCGTCTGCTGGGCAAAGCCGGCCGCCATCTTCGTCATTACGCATATCTGTATTCGCAGGTCGCTCAGCCGCTGCTCCGTTCCGTTAGTCAGCCACATTTCCATCCGGACCGCTGCCCGCGTCCGCTCGACCTTCGCGCCAAATACGATCCCGTTCGGAAGCTTCCGCTCAATATCCAGCGCACCATTGCGATAGCGATTCCATTCTAGCTTCGGCAGTTCAATTCCCTGCTTGCTCCATATTGTATCGATGTGTGTATGGGCCAGGTATATCAGGCCCAAATTCGACCAGATCGCTTCGGGCAAATCCACCACGACATAGCTATTCTGGTCCCACGGCGTAAGAACGCAGAACTTCGTTTCCCGCTGAGGGTCGATCGCCCCCTCCAGAAACCCAACTCGCGGATGTCGTCCACCCGGATACGGCAGCACCCAAAGCGACGCATCCTTTGCTCGCTTTGGCCCATTGTCTGGCCGAACGTCATACTTTTTCAACGCGGCGTCGATTTCCTCCTTGGCGAGCCCCGTCGCCGCCCGGATCTCTTCATTGCCAAACCGATAGAACCACACCATATTCTTTAGCCAGTACTGCAATTCCTCATCGCTGTCCGGCTTCCGAGCATTCGTCGGCCGGCCTACCAGCCCTTCGGCACTCCTGATTTTGCCGTCCCCCCAGTTCAAGTGGGCAATGGTCTCAGCATATACAATGCGGGTCCGCCCATCTTTGAGCACGACCATGCTTCCGTCCTTGCGGTGCCGTTCCGTCGATACTTCTTCCGGACCCCCGAACTGGTTCCAGCCTTGCCCGGCCTCAAAGAGTAAAACGGTGTCTTCCGGTGAATTCGGCCCGCAATCCGGATTCATTGCAAAATGACACTTTCCTACTTCCGGAACGGGCCGAAAGAACAATCTTTCGTGATTTATGTCACGAATATCGATAGATGGACATATGAAATCCTCCGTGCTGAGTCTTGGATTTCCCAGGAGGACATCACACCATGAATTCGGATCTGGAAACCGACCGTTGTTGTCACGTGCATAAGCTTCCATTGCCTGGCCCAGCTCCCATATGTTCCAATGACATGGTAATTCCAGCTTATACCTATGTGTTAGGTCCGCCCATGCTGCACAGATAGCGCTGTTTAACAACAAAGCTACAGACGTAATAATTCCGAGCGATAAGGACTTTTTAGACTTGGTTATAACGGTACATACCACGGCTACGGCAAATATTAACAGAATACTCCCATACGCCAGTACACTCATCATTAGCCTATAGGATGCGTCGTGAACGAAAGGATTGGACATATGAGTCTGGTAAAACGAAATAGCCAACGCTGTTATGGCCAACGCTGTTGCTAAGCACGAAATCCTTCTCACTGTAAAGACGCCGAAGACGAAACCACACATCCCCAGCCCGCCCATGATATTGATTAACATCAGGTCTAACCTGTCGGGGAAAACGTGCATGAAAGATCTTGATACGAAGATAGCAAGGGCAGGCATCCCAATGACTAATGAAGCAATGGCTGTGCGAAGAATTATATTCTTTGTTCTTTGCGTGATTGTCTCTTTTTCGCTCATAGTCTTTCCTCTCCAAGGATTTTCCGCAGGACGCTTGTTAGTGTTCTTGGCTCAAAGTAATTTTCCGCCAAGCGTAAGTACGCAGTCTTTTCGTCCGGGATTCTGACCTTCCGTGACACATTTGCAAACAGGGCCTGGGCCTTGTCACCATGATCTGTCGCAAATGAGAATATCAAATCCTGATCCGAAGCGACAATGCTTTTTATATCGCGCTTGCTTGCCTTGATTCGCAGGTCAGCCAGCTCCAGCAGCTGCTTGACGTCATCCGGCATCGATCCATATACATCCGCCAGCTCGCTCTCTATCTGTTGAAGATCCTCGCGGCACCTTGCAACGGCAATTTTGCGATAGACATCCATCCTGTGCCGGCTGATAGGAATGTAATTTTTCGGTATGTACGTGGCAAATCCCAGATCAATGACAGCCGTGGGTATGGGTTCCACTGATTCACCTTTCAGTTTTCTAACGGCGTCCGCCAAGAGCTCGCAGTACATCTGGTAGCCTACCATCTGAATATGGCCGGACTGCTCAGAGCCTAATATATTGCCTGCACCGCGAATCTCCAAATCTCGCAGGGCAATTCTAAAGCCGGCCCCCAAATGCGAATATTCTTCGATCGCTTTCAATCGCTTGGCCGCCAACGGCGTAATCGGCCGTGACACCGGCAGAAGCATATAGGCATACGCTCGATGTTTGTACCTGCCCACTCTGCCGCGAAGCTGGTGCAGTTCCGCCAGACCGAATCGGTCCGCATCGTTTATAAAAATCGTGTTGGCGTTGGGAATATCCAGGCCCGATTCGATAATCGTCGTGCATACAAGCACGTCGGCCTCGCCCGTCACAAAATCTATCATCGCCGCCTCGAGTTCGCTCTTGGCCATCTGCCCGTGTGCGATAGTAACCTTTGCATCACAGACCAGTCTTTGAACCTCCCAGGCCTTCTTCTCAATCGTCCTGACCCTGTTATGCAGGAAGAACACCTGCCCCTGACGGTTCAATTCGCGGTAGATTGCCTTTTTGATAAGCTGTTCGTTGTAGGCAGTCACAGTTGTAACTATACTTCGCCGATCCAATGGCGGCGTCGCCAGCGAGCTGATGTCACGCAGGCCTAATAGTGACATGTGCAGTGTCCGTGGAATCGGTGTAGCCGTCATCGTAAGAATATCGACGTTGACGCGCAGCTTCTTGATCTTCTCTTTATGTTCGACGCCGAACCGCTGCTCCTCGTCGATTATCAACAGCCCCAGATCTTTGAACCCCACGTCACCGCTAAGAAGCCGGTGCGTGCCGATGAGTACATCGACTCTGCCCGCCTTTGTCCGCTCGATGATGTCCCTCGCCTGCTTTGGCGTCTTGAAGCGGTTCAAAACCTCGATGCAGACCGGAAAATCTGCAAACCGCTCGGTTAAAGTCCTGCCGTGCTGCACACACAAAACTGTTGTCGGCGTCAAGATAGCAACCTGCTTTCCGCCCTCAATTGCCTTAAACGCCGCACGCATTGCAAGCTCCGTCTTGCCATAGCCCACGTCGCCGCACAGCAGCCTGTCCATCACCACGGCCTGCTGCATATCCGCCTTGATTTGCTCTGCCGCTGTCGTCTGGTCCGGCGTGTCCTGATAAGCAAACGACTCTTCAAACTCCACCTGCCAGCTCGAATCTTCGCCGAATGCAATCCCGCCTGCCGCCTGCCGCTTCGCCTGGATCTCAAGCAGTTCGGCGGCAAGGTCCCGAACGGAACGTGCAACTTTTTCCTTCTGCTTCTGCCATCTTTTCGAGCCGACCTTGCTCAGCTTCGGGCGTTTGGGACTGGTCCCTATGAACTTCTGAACCAGCGCGATATTGCGCACGGAAACCTGGATCTTCACACCGTCGGCGTATTCGATCGTAAGATATTCGTTCGTCCCACCTTTTTCCTGTATCGTTTGCACGCCTGAAAATTTGCCGATGCCATATGAAGCGTGCACAACATAGTCACCGTCCTGCAAATCGCTGAGTGTATCCACAGGCGAGGTTCCCCTCCCCGGCCTGCGCCTTCTCCTAAGCGCGTATTGCCCGAACAGCTCGTGGTGGCTTATGACAATCACATTTAGGGAATTTATAACAAAGCCCTGGTGGATAAATCCTAATAGCAGCTTAAATCTCGCCGGAATTTCCTTGTTAATGTCCGTTACGATCTCTCCCACGCGTTTGACTTCAGCCGGACTCTCGCAGTAAAGTAGCACCTCTTTACGCCGTTTCGCTTCTTGCACTAATTCCTCGAGCGCTGCCTTATGCCCAGCCCACACCGAGGTTGCTTTGTGCTGAAACTGCTGCACACTTCTAATATCCACTTTAAGAAAGTCGCTCTGCTGCGCCGTGGCGAACCTGCAGAGATGAAGCTGTGTAAAATTACCCGCCGCCTTGTGAATATCCGCCCATTTGTAAAGCCGACTTGCGTCTTCGGCCCTTTCCAAGAAGACCTTCGCGACCTCTTCAATCTCGCCCGGCTCTTCGAAGACTATGATAGTATCCGCCGGCAGGATATTTACAAGAAGCTCTCTGTGCCCTGCTGCAGTGCCGCATATCGCCGAGACGATCCTGATCGCCTCCATTTGCTGGCTTGAGCGGTGGGTGTCCAGATCGATTTCGCGGATGCTTTCTATCGTGTCGCCGAAGAATTCGACCCTGACTGCCTCGGCGCCCTGCGATGACACATCCGGCTCTTTGCCCGATGCTACCTTTTCGTTAACCAGCGGCGCGTAAATATCAAGAATCCCGCCGCGACGGGCAAACTGGCCCGGCAAATCAATCCTGTCAACCCGCTCGAATCCGTTTTCAACCAGCCATGTGACCACGCGTTCCGGCGAGATTTCCTTTTCAATCTGTAACTGAAGGCTGCCTGCCTCTATGGCTTCCGGCTTTGGTATCGGCTGACAGAGCGACTGTATCGACGCCGGAGTAATAAGTCGTGACCTGCGACTCGTGGCCCGGGCCCCGAGCGACGAGACCCGAGATACGAGCATCAGCCGTTGAGCGCGAATCTCATCGGTGGCGTCTGCCAGATCCTCCTCGCCCTCCCAGACGCCGAAGACCTCAATCCTTTCGGCACCGAACGTGTGCAGATCGTCGGCGGCTTTGTCGGCATCATCGATATGGGGGCGGATGTACAGAATTGGCCGGCCGGCTCTTTCCGATATGTAGGCCACGAGCATAGCGCCAAAGGAGCCCCATGTGCCCTCGACGTTAACCGAGCCTCCGGCGCCGGCGCTTTCGAGGCGGGAAATTATTTCCTGAACAGTCTTGTCACGCCCAAGCTCCATAAGCCCATTGTACGTCAAAGCAGAGCGAGAGACAATCCTGTGCTGCCTCGAACCAGAGATGATTCCAAGATATGTTTGAGACCGCCCCGCGTCGTTTGATCTGCCTGGTAGGACTATGCCTTTCGCTCGCTTATCGCTTTTAGGATTCTCTGCTTACTATCTTCAAATGCCAGTCTATCCAGCTTTTCGAGAACCGCTTGCTCCGCCGCATCAGAAAAGCTCGGATTCCCTATAAGCGTCAGAAGTACATCCTCTTTCGCGTCCTCAAACGCGAGCTTCGCGAAGACCGTCTTGACCAGATAGACTTGCGCATCCGGACTGATTCCGGCACGTGCGGCGATCCTTTTATACCCCCGCTGCCTATCCAGATCGAAGGCCAGCTTGCTGACAGCGTCTATTTCCGCGATCGTCCGCTCCGTCGGCAGACATACCGGCGGCCTCTTCGGCCCCCTCGTTTCCTCCTTAACTACGACAACGCAGCCACCCAGGCACACCGCCGACACAATCAACACAACGGCCAATGAGCTCGTTTTCATCGTCAGTTCTCTCATCAAAGGCCCTCAATCGCACTCGCCAACACAATACCAAACACGCCCAGCCCCGTCAAAAGCATTCTTTGAGTGCCTCGATCACCCTGCAGGGGTCGCTGGCTATCACATTACTTGCGTATAACTCCATTCCGGCGACGTCAGAAGTCGCCTTCAACATGCTGCCTCTGTCCACTACTCTCACTACGTGCGGGTGGGACTTACTGGCGCGGAGGGCTGGCATGGAAACCGTGAGATTGAAACATGTTACTCCGAGATTATCAATGAAGCACCGGAGCGTCTTGAAGATGGCCTTCTTGGCGTCGTCGCTTTCGGCTACAGGTTTTGGCGAGATTATCACGGTCTCTTTTTCTTTTGTAGGCGTGACATAGACGAGAATCCGGACATTACTGTTTTTGGGAGCAAGGGCAAGCTCCACTGACTCATGTGCGCCGAACAGATCATCAAAATAGTTTCCTCCCTCTTTCTGTTTGTATTCCTGGATGGCCTCCCTCAACACTTCCACTTTCGCGTAGTGCATGCCTTTACCCACCAGCAAATGCGCGTGGCCATGCACTTGCGATGCACCTGCCTTGCCGAGGCAATTCCACATGAAGAAAGGATACTCGAATTCCTTGTTGGCCTTGCGTGCCTTCTCAAACCATTTGAAACCCACTTCTATATAATCCGAAAGCTCCTCTCGGCTGAATTCCAAAGGATTGTGTCTGTTGAATATGAGCATGCCGTGAGCTGCATCATATTTTGCAATATTTGCACCCGTCGTGCAGTGCTTACCTAAGACTCTGCCAAACGTGTCTTCGGAGGTAAGCTTCTCTGGCTCACAAAGGTCGCAATTCTTCAATGCCTCCTTAATGTGTTTGTATACAAACCCTTTCTCGATCGCTATATCCTGTCCCCGCATTCCGGGTCGGGTCGCTCTTAGACCATTAAACAAAGCGCCTTCCCTTGTCCGTCTATTGAACGTCCGTACTATCTTCTGTGTACATAATCTTTTGAGAACCTGTTTTTCTGCTTCGATGATCTGTTCATTCTCGTTTTTCTTACCGAAATATTGGAGAACCTTTTGCCTGAAGGAATCTGGAATCTTTAGTTTCCCCTCAGACGTAGAAACATCGAAGATCGCTTTAAAGCGCCGTTTTTCCTTCGGCGGCAATTTATTTACCTCTTCTTCCAATTCAATGATAGATTGCATTTTCTTTCCCCTTAAATTTACTCGAACACCATTTGAAGGCCCCGGTCCGGAGCGCACGACAGCGATTCACGAGATAGGAATCACGAGCTGCGAGAATCAGGTATCCGGTAGCAAGTACCCGCCAGAGTGTCTCCAAGCTCATACGCTCGTCGCAAACTCTCCGGTTTGCGGCGGATGTCTCCTTTCTTACTGACGCCCGCGACGATGATCTTGTCGAGCAGCGCCATCTGAAGGTGCTCGAGCGACTTC
>SMTZ1_10002740_pt1 | contig 17648 bp, 16 predicted proteins | sample DeeMarSWOR136_30_FD_25667 | JGI IMG/M metagenome (IMG submission 25667)
TAAATCCGACCGGAAAGAAAAAACATCCTGAAAACGGATACGCTCTAGCTGCATAATAATGCGGCTACGCCTCCCTGAGTGGCCAGCCCAGCTTAGGGTAAGGTGTCATATAGGGCTGAAGCCTATCGATTCCTGCCTTTGGGGTTGATGGGTCAGTTGAAAAGGCTAGCTCTTGCAGACCTGTCTCTTGGTGACGCGAGAGGAGATACGTAAAGAGACTAAGTATGTAGGCCTCTACATGGAAATGTCTCGGACGCGGGTTCAATTCCCGCCGCCTCCATCAGTTTTGCTCAAATATCTGATTTGACTGCAAAACTGCATGTCCCGTAGCGCAGCGGAGGGGCACCAATGTCCCCATCAACGAAATACTTTGTTTATATTCTTCAAGCAACGGACAGCTTCTTATACACCGGTACGACCAAGAACCTCGAAGAGCGCTTAGAACGTCATAATCGTGGTCGAGGTGGTAAATTCACAAAGGGTAGGAGACCTCTCAAGCTCGTGTATTTTGAGGAATTCAATAACCTGAGATCTGCAATGCAACGTGAAATACAGGTAAAGAAGTTGTCACGATCACGTAAGCAGGAATTGATAGATAAGTTCGAGAATAGCCAGAAATAATTCCGATATTTGGTGTTCAATTTCTCGTGATTGAGATTTGCCCCTCACCCTACGGGATCGGGATTCTCGTGAATTTAGTCTCACCTTGTTCGACAACTCACGGAAGCTGCAAAATTGCATGTCCCGTAGCGCAGCGGAGGGGCACCTTTTCTTAAATCCTAAGCACGAAATACGAAATCCTAAACAATCTCAAAATTCAAAACCCTAATGATCCAAATAAAGAAGATTTCTTAATCTTTGGGCAAACATTTCGATTCTTGATAGTGGTTTGAGAAACGATGTGCGCTCATCCACGGTTTTGGATTTGTTAATTGGTGCTTTGGTATTGTTTAGAGTTTAGGGTTTAGAATTTGGGATTTGCCCTGCTGGGTACTGGGCTGAAGGGGGTTGTATTTTTCGCCGTTACTTGATTAATTGACGTCATTTTTGCATTGCGATTAGTGTTTCATGTAGCGATTATTAACACTTCAGCTTCAATTCTACAACCACCAGTGTCTTGTTGACACAAATTTGCAGCTTCGTATAATGATTAGTGCTGACGCTTCTTTTTCTTGTTCTTGCTGAATCACCGATTGTCATCACCGAAGTAATGTCTAATGTCAAGGGTTCCGAACAGACATGCGGCGACCGTAACGAATACGTTGAAATCTACAATCTGAGTGAGGATACAGTGGATCTTTTAGCCTATCGCATCTGGGATTTTGACGTTTCTCCTCCCGATGAAATATGGCCTTGGAATAATGATTCAATCTTGATTAGGTATCCGTCAGTGAGGATAAATTCAACAGTCATTTATCCCTGTACATATGCACTGATTTTAGACAACGAATATTGCAAGCCAGATACTTCGGGTGGTAACTGGCAACCTTATGCAATACCCGATTCAACGTTGGTTCTGACCACGGATGAAACAACAATTTGCGACGGTCTTACTACGAGCGATCCATTGATTATCTACTCAACCATTGCTGATTGTACTACATCTTTCGGAACGCCCTATGACTCTTTCGATTACTTTCCTTCAGACCCCGGAGACGGTATTGCTTGGGAAAGAATAGATTTTACATTGCCCGATGACGCTGCAAACTGGCATCCTTCAATAGACACGTCGGGTTGCACGCCGGGGAGGGAAAACAGCACGGCTAATGTTTTTGACCTGGCAGTTGATTCCCAGTCGATCTTCTTCGTCCCCATGGTTGCAACAACTGGTGATAATGTGCGTATTGAAGTTGTGATAAAGAATTTCGGGCTGAGCGCAACTGACGAGTACGCTTTGTATATCTTCGACGACACTAATAATGATAGCAACATGGTGCAGACAGAGCTGCTCGTTGAACTTAGTGGCGTATGGGTAAATGCCTTGGACAGCACATCGCTTTTTTATGTTTATCAACATCCGGGATTGGGTACTCATTCTCTTGGTTTCATGATTGATTTCCCCTCTGATCTTAGTCCTGAGAACAACCTGGCTTTCAAACCGCTGCAGGTAATTGGTGAAATAGGTGAACTCGCTATTTCACCCCAGATAGTATCACCAAATAATGATGGTATAAACGATCGCCTTCAGATTGATTACCGCCTGCCTGAAGTGGGCGGTAGGCTCACCATATCGATATTCGATACACGCGGAATCAGAATACATGATGTCTGCAGGAATGAATCATGGAATATTGCACAAGGGACGCTATATTGGGACGGTAGGTCAGCCAAGGGCGAAATCCCTATCGGAATGTATATAGTATATCTTGAATACCAATATCATGACAAAATAACTAGAGCCAAGAAAACAACAGTCATAGCTCGCTGACACTCGCAAATCCGAAATTCGGATATCGAAGTCCTGCATCCTGTGGAATAACTGATTTCTATTCCCCAGGGAAAACAAATCCCAATATCCAAACTTCATCGAGCGGCCAGTGTGTCATATCACTTTTGCGATGTTGACCCATTCCGCTATTTGTTTTGTTATTTCTGTAATCTTTCTGTTTATCACGATATCCTCTTTTCCATCATTGCATCGCTGTAATCGAACCGAAGGTATAGCCTTCGGTAGGAGTTGACTTTGCCAGTCTTTTGGGTATAATCATCGATGGCAAAAAAGACCCCATTTTACGAGAAACACGTCCAAAATAAGGGAAAAATCGTTGAATTTGCTGGATTTTTGATGCCTGTTCAATTTGAAGGTATTATCCCCGAGCACAACGCAGTACGCGATTCAGTTGGTGTTTTTGACGTTTCGCATATGGGCGAAGTGGAGATTAAAGGCAGCGATCGCGTCAAATTTGTGAATTATGTTACAACCAACGATGCCTCACAACTCGCTATAAATCAGGTGCAGTATTCAACAATGCTATACCCGGATGCCGGGATTGTTGATGATTTGTTGGTGTATAACTTAGCTGACCGGGTGCTGTTGGTTGTCAACGCAGCCAACACAGAAAAGGATTACATGTGGATCTTGGAAAATAAGAAATACGATGTGGAGATTGAGAACATTAGTGACGCAGTCGGGCAGTTAGCGATTCAGGGGCCTAAAGCCGAACCAGTAATGCAAAAGCTGTTTGATGTTGACCTTTCTACCCTGAAGTACTACTGGACGACTGAGACAAACATGAAGGGAATTCCGGTAGTCTTGTCACGCACTGGTTACACTGGTGAGGATGGTTTTGAAGTGTATCTCGACAAGAAATACGCAGCTGATGTGTGGGATATGATCTTCAGCGCCGGGCAAGATTTCGGCATAAGACCAATAGGTCTTGGTGCAAGGGATACTCTGCGTTTTGAGATGCGGTACTGCCTCTACGGTAACGACATCGACAAGACTACTAATCCCTTGGAAGCGGGTCTGAGTTGGATAGTTAGGTTAAACAAAGATGAATTTATCGGCAAGGAGCCGCTGCTTGCGATCAAACAGCGTGGTATACAACGAAAATTAGTCGGTTTGGAAGCGTTGGGTAAAGGCATTCCCCGACAACACCAGGAGATACATGCCGGTGATGAGAAAGTTGGATTTGTGACATCGGGTACCTTTGCGCCCTCTCTGAAGAAGGGCATTAGCATGGGTTATGTCAATCTAGTTCATGCCAAAGTAGGTAACAAGTTGAAGGTTATGGGTAAAGAGCCTATCGAAGTTGAGATTATCAAGGGGCCTTTCTACAAACACGGTAGCCATAAGTAGTATGTCACGGCAATTGTTGACTTGGATATGTATCGGCTTGCATCCGTGTACTATCTGTTTGAATCTAACGCTCAGCCTGCAGCTGAGCGAAAGGAGGCAAGATGGCTAATGTTATCGATGGTGTAAAATATACAAAAGAACACGAATGGATAAAAATAGAGGGTGATGTTGCTATTGAGGGACTCACTGATTATGCACAGTCTGAATTATCGGATATTGTGATGGTTGAATTGCCTGATGTCGGGAGAAAAACCAAGGCCGGTGATGCGATTGGAACAATAGAGGCCGTGAAGGCAGTGACCGATATATACGCTGGTTTGAGTGGCGAAGTCACAGAGGTGAACGAAAAGGTGACCGCTGACCCAGCGCTGGTCAATAAAGATCCATATGGCGAAGGGTGGTTGTACAAAATCAAAATCGAGGATGCGAAAGAAGTTGACAACCTTCTTTCACCGGAGCAGTATAAGGAGCTGATCGAGAAGAAGTAATGCACTACCTGCCACTTACTCCTCAAGACGAAAAGGAAATACTTGCCCGGATTGGTGTTTCATCCTTTGAAGAATTGCTTAATCAGATAATTCCCAAAGACATGCAATATCAGGGTGAAATCGAGATGCCCGTTGGAGTAAGTGAAAATGAAGTGAGGAAGATTCTGGGTGACCTAGCGGGCAAGAATTTTAACATCGATGAATATCTATCCTTCTTGGGTGCGGGAGTGTATGATCACTATATCCCGGCGGTAATTGACAGCCTTATTTCACGCAGCGAGTTTTATACTGCATACACACCATATCAGGCAGAGGTATCACAGGGCACGCTGCAAACGATTTTTGAATACCAGAGTGTGATTTGCGAGCTGACTGGTATGGATGTTTCGAATGCATCGATGTATGATGGTGGTTCGGCATTGGCAGAAGCAGTGCACATGGCTAACACAATAAAAGGGAAAAACAAGATAGTACTGGCTGATTTGATGCACCCATTTTATCAGAAGATTACAAAAACATATACTCATGAATGCGGAGTGGAGATTGTTCAGTGCCCGACAAAGAACGGTGTGACTGATATCGATGTTTTGAATGGTTTGGTTGATAACGAAACAAGCTGTGTCTGCATTCAGCAGCCTAATTTCTACGGCTTTCTCGAGGATATGTCCGAAATCGAGAAGATCGTTCACGGAAAGAATGCACTGTTGATTGCTGTGGTCGACCCGATTTCATTGGGAGTTATCAAGCCACCAGGAGAATACAGGGCAGATATTGTAGTGGGCGAGGGCCAGCCATTGGGCGTTCCGCAAGGTTTTGGCGGACCGCTTCTCGGGATTTTTGCGTCGAAGAAAGAATTCGTCAGATATATGCCGGGCAGGATTGTCGGGGAGACAACTGATGTTGACGGCAGAAGGGGATTTGTTTTAACATTACAGACCCGTGAGCAGCATATACGGCGAGAAAAAGCCACTTCGAATATTTGCACCAATGAAGCACTCTTGGCGTTGAGTGCGTTGATTTACTTGTGCACTCTGGGCAAACAGGGGATAATAGATGTGGGCGATTTATGTTTATCCAAGAGTCATTACTTGCGTGACCGGTTGATAGAACTGAAGGGCATCAGACTCGCACATGGACAGGAGTTCTTTAAGGAATTCCTGGTCGAAACTGATAAGCCTGCAAAAGAAATCCTCGACGCTTTACTCAAGCAAAGAATATTCGGCGGTGTACCTTTGTCCATGTTTGATGAGAATCTCCAGAATCAATTCTTGATCGCCGTCACCGAGAAAAGAACAAAAGAAGAACTGGACCTTTTTGCGGATCGTCTATCGAGAGTTCTATAAATCTCTTTCACTGCCCTCTACCATGAAATGTAGACTGCATACGCAAATTCCAATAACCAAATTTTGTATTCTGAGATTTGAAAATTGTGATTTATTTGTTATTTGGAGTCTGTAATTTGGAATTTCAGACACTGCCATGAAGTTACTGTTTATCGGTGATGTGTTCGGTGGTCCAGGTCGCGAGAAGATAAAGACCCATCTTCCTGGTGTCATCGAGAAGGAGGGGATATTTTTCACTATTGCACAAGGTGAGAATCTGGCTGGGGGTATCGGCATCACCGAAAACACGGCAAAAGAGATGTTCAAGGTAGGCGTAGATTGTATTACAACTGGCAACCACGTTTGGAAGCATAAAGAGATTCTTGAATATATTGAACGGGAAACCCGTCTCTTACGACCCGCTAATTTCCCTAAAGGTGCGCATGGTCGAGGCTACTTCGTATACGAGAAGAGCGGTGCAAAGATTGGTGTGATCAACCTTCAGGGACGTGTTTTCATGAAGCCGTTGGATGATCCGTTTAAGGTCGGCAGGAAAGTTGCCGAAGAGATTCGCATAGAGACCAGCGTCATTTTTGTAGATATGCATGCTGAGGCAACGAGTGAGAAGCGCGCCCTGGCCTTATACCTTGCAGAATGCGTAACGGGTATTGTCGGTACACACACTCATGTTCAGACCGCTGATGAGCAGATCATCAACGGTAAGACTGCCTATATTACTGATGTGGGAATGGTGGGATCAGTGAACTCAATAATCGGTAATAGAAAGGATGAAATAATCGAGCATTTTTTGTTATCTGTGCCTCGTAGATTCGTGGCGGCAAAAGATAACATTAAGGCAAATTGCGTTATAATTGACTTTAATGAAAAAACCGGCGCAGCGAACGTTATCACCCGCTACAATTTCTAGACGTCATAATTACACAATGCCACAGTAACTCAAAGGATAACTTAATTGCTAAATGATGCTTTGACTCATAATATCATCGTAATCTATGGATGCAAAGCAGCCAATGACCTAATGACACAATGACTGAAGGTACTCCAATTTCGTATTGGTGTTTCGTGAATCGTATTCGTGATTTGGGCTTTGCTTTAGTATTATTTAACGAATACGAAACATGGACAACGTTCAACGATTATGCTTCGAGCGAACGCTAGTGAGTCGAGAAGCACCGTTTTACCCTTTCTTATCACGTTTCTCTAACTCACGCGAGGTCTCAAATTTCTCATAGGACACTATATCTTTGAGCTCAAGCCGTCCACGCTCCCTTGCTTCTTCGGCCGGATAGCCGACCGGTGTCAAGGCAACGACTCGGACATCATCGGGTATGCCCAGTACATCCTTAACCATTTTTTCATCAAAAGCACCAATCCAGCAGGTTCCCAGTCCTTCATTGGTCGCTGCGAGAATTATATGGTCAAGCGCGATCGTCAGATCGTGTGGCCAGGATGCCATGTAATTTCCCATACGACCCCAGGCAATCTTTTCAAGTGCACAACCGCAGATGATTACGCCCGCCTCGGCCATGAAGGGTTGGTTGCGGCATGCCTCGGCGACCTTCTTCTTCATTTCTGGATCCCTTACCACAATGAAATGCCAAGGTTGATAGTTCTTTGCCGACGGTGCCATACGCCCAGCATCCAATATTCGATTCAAAACATCTTCGGGTATCGGATCTGACTTATATTTCCGAACACTTTTTCTTTTTTTAATTATTTCATAAAACTCCATTGCTTCGCTCCTTTCATTCGCTTCGCGATTCGATGCACCTCCGTTGGATACGCCCCGCACTTATGCATAAGTGCGGGGTCCTCAATTCCGCAATCAAATCAGAGATTTAAGCGGAATTGGGACGCGCCCGGCGCGATTCGAACGCGCAACCTGCGGAGCCGGAGTCCACCGTTCTATCCAATTGAACTACGGGCGCAACATTTAGGAAACAGGATACAGGCGTTAGGATATAGATTCACTGACTTCTCTTATGCCTGATCCGTTTTCTGTTATCAGATATCAATCGTCGGGTTTATTATACCGAATATCTTAAGAACGTCAATCAAAGACTTAATGACATAATGACACAATGACTTCGTTGTCGGTGGACTCGCTGAAAGTATCGTCGGAGATCTCGACCAACAGGGAGAGGACAGTCGTTTTGAGAGGCCCTCCGCAGCGCATAATTATGATTTTCGTGCTTGACGGGTGGCGTAATTGAACCGAAATCGGACAGAGAAAAAGCACTTGACATCAGCGCGTCGGAGGCTACATAATGTGGTGTATAAGAAAGAAAAGGAGCAACTTTGTGATGTCTATACCAGAAATGGTTAAAGTGTCTCATTTCACATGGTACATAACGCTTGTTTTTCGCATAACGTTGGGATGTGGGTTATATTGAAACAAGGATTGAAACGTTGGTAGCTGGTTGGCTGAGGTGAAGCCTGATCCAAACCCAAGTATTTAGATATTTCCTATCGACAGACAAAGGAGGATGAACATGGAAGACTTGCCTGAGAGATTGGCATTATCTAGCGCAGGCAAAATAGCGAAAAGGCTAGGAACGATTTCTGGCGGTAGAGTATTGGATGTTGCCACAGCGGGGGGAGGATTCATCAATACTCTCATGAAAACTCTGAAGGCTTATGATTCTTTTGTGGGAATAGACTATTGCGCTTCAGACGAGTCAAGAAAACTTATGGAATCTGCAAAGAAAAGGTTTGAAGGAAAGCCCGTACGATTTTTTGAGATGAACGCCGAGAATCTGAAATTCGAAGCTGAGTCTTTCGACACTGTTTGCATTTCCCATTCTCTGCATCATCTTGCAAATATAGACAAGGTGCTGACCGAAATGAAACGTGTTCTCAAGAATGGCGGTAATTTCATACTACAAGAGTGTTACTGTGATGGAGACCAGACTGAGGCACAGAAAGCAGATGAGCTTGAGCATGAATGGGAAGCGCGGATCGACTCTTTGCTCGGCATCACTCATAACAAAACCTTCCCCAAACAGAGGATCATGGACGTTGCCAGCAGTTTGAAGCTGAGAGAGTTGGAGGTATCCGATTCCACGCATCCCGTCGACTGCCTGTGTTGCGAAAGGAAATATGAGTGCGAGGACCCAAAGAATCAAGCAACATACCACAATGAAATCAAGTACATTGACAATGTAATTAAGAAAATTAAAGACTACCCAGATTCGGGAACTCGAAATCGTCTGAGGGAAGAGGGGGAGAGGATCAAAGAAGCAATAGCAAAGTCTGGTTCAGCACCAGCGTCATACTTATTTATTATTGGAAAAGCATAACACGTTTGGTCTTGCATCAAGACGTTGGCGAGAGTATTCCATTAGAACAAGATTTGAAACCGGATTCAAAAGAGGGGGCGGTGCTTGCCGACCCTTCTTTCTTCTTGTGTCATGTCTGTGCCAAGAAATCGTGCTGCGGACTTACCATCCGTGATTTGTTGTGCAACTTTCAGATTTCTCTCTCCTCTAACAAGGTTCTTATTGACAGAGAAGAATCGTTGTTATATAATCATTTGGAGCTTGTAAAAAATCGTACAAAGGTGGAGGCAAGGATGATAGCTTATCAAAAGTACTTATATTTGGCATTTTTTTTACCACTGGCATTACCCGCCCAATGGCTTGAGACCACCATCACTGTCGGTGATGGACCTCGGGCTTTAGTATACAAGCGTATCGGCAACAAGGTTTACTGCGCAAATGAGGGTAGCGATAATGTGACAGTAATTGATGGGACGACCAACAGCGTGATTACAACCGTTTCAGTTGGCGACCATCCTTATGCGTTAGTCTGTAATCCCACCGATAACAAGGTCTACTGCGCTAACAGGTTTAGCGATAGTGTCACCGTGATTAATGGTGCGACCGATAGCGTGATTACCACCATCATGGTCGGTAGTGATCCTCGGGCCTTAGTTTATAATCGCACCAACAACAAGGTCTACTGCGCAAACGTTGATAGCGATAATGTAACCGTGATTGATGGGGCGAGCAATAACGTGATTACCACCATCACAGTCGGTTATAATCCTGTGGCCTTGGTCTATAATCCCACCAACAACAAAGTATACTGCGCAAATTATATGAGCGATAATGTGGCCGTGATCGATGGGGCGGCCAACAGCGTGATCACGACCATCACAGTCGGTTATGGTCCCCGGACCTTAGTCTATAACCCCACTAACAACAAAGTCTACTGCGGAAATCAGTTTAGCGATAATGTGACCGTGATTGATGGGTGGACCAACAACGTGATTACCACCATCGCGACTGGTCTTGAACCTCAGGCCTTAGCTTATAATCCCACCAACAACAAGGTCTACAGTGCAAATGAGTGGGAAAATGATGTGACCGTGATTGATGGGGCGGCTGACAGCGTGATTACAACCGTTGCAGTCGGTGTTTGGCCTTGCGCCTTAGTCTACAATTCCACCAACAACAAAGTCTACTGCGCATATGACTGGCCCAATGATGTGACCGTGATCGATGGCGCGACCGATACTGTGATTACAACGGTCACATTGGCTGACGAGGCCTGTGCGTTTGCGTGGAATCATGTCCAAAATAGAATATATGCTGCGAATTTCACTAACTCAAGTGTTTCGGTGATTCGGGATTCATTGACAGGGATAGAAGAAAACAACCCTTTTATAACAGAAAACAAATACCTCCGTGCAACCATCTTCCGCGGTCCTCTGCAACTGCCCGAAGGCAAGACGTGCAAAGTCTTTGACATTACGGGCAGGGTCGTAGAACCAAACAAGATACAGCTAGGCATCTACTTCATTGAGGTTGACGGTGCTGTAACACAGAAGGTGGTTAAGGTTAGATAAACAGCATAAGTGTAGCATAGGGGGAGTGATTTGAGCGGTCACTCCCCTTTTTTTCTCGCATTGCAACGCGGTGGATGTAAAGTCCTTAGTGGATATGAGATCCGGTTGGAATTTCAAACGACGGATAGTATGCGCACAGTGGATGTTGATGTTACCGGTAGAATAGATTTCCATTTGTTAATAGTTGACAGTGGGTAATTTTACTGTACTCTTGACATGGAGGTTCAACATGAAAACAGCTGCTTTGATGTTAGGGATTGTATTTCTGATAATTGCTGCCCTGATTTATATCTTAGGGACAGGTTTACGAGTGGTTTATAGTGGTGGGTTTTTCACGGTCGTGGGAGTTTTGGTTATTATTTACTCAAGACGTAGGAAGAAGTAATATATCCTTTAGATGCATACAAGTGTCTATTAAGTAAGATGGAATACTATTCCATTTGATCTATAGAGCCGTGGACTTACCTTCCGCAGGGTTCTATAAGCACTTACTTCAACAATAGTATCTTCAACGCTTCATTGGCGATGAGGTTCTGACAGGCGCTCGGTGTGCCATATCGGACAGAACTGCATCCCTTGACATCAGCCTGACGCGAACATATAATTCTTGTAGAGAGAACAAGTAGACATTCAAACACGTAGAGTGTAAAGGAGGAAGTGTGAAGAAACACAGTATATTGACGGAAGGGATAGTTGTGTTACTGTTCCTATTCGGTGCAGCGCACGCAACTACTTGGTATGTCCACCCCGATTCCACGCTCAACTCCATCCAGGCAGGCATAGACCTATGCTCGACTGGTGATACAGTGCTCGTTGGAGCAGGAACGTATTTCGAAAATATCAACTTCAATGGCATGGCTATCACCGTAACAAGCGAGTATGGTCCTGACACCACAACTATTGACGGCAGCAGTCCTGCGCATCCCGACAGCGGCAGTGTGGTTCTCTTTAAAAGCGGCGAGAATAACAGTTCAGTGCTGGATGGATTTACTCTCACGCGTGGAATAGGCACAAATATGCCTTGGGGGCACTCTGGAGGTGGAATTGAGTGTTGCAATGCATCTTCACCAACGATAATAAATAATATAATTACTGCGGATACAGTTACGGGCTATGGTGGCGGAATTGAATGTGACTATAACTGTAACCCTATTATATCTAACAACACAATCACCATGAATCAAGCAGGTGAGTCTGGTGGCGGCATTGAATTTTATGATGCTTCACCAACCATTACTAACAACGTTATTGATGGCAATGAGGCCACATACGGAGGTGGCATTGTTATTGGAGACTATTGCTCTGGTGATATTTCTCATAATACGATTACGAACAACACTGCTACGCCCACTGGGGGCGGTGGTGGCATCTTTTTGTGTCAAAACACTACAACACTAATCCAACACAACCTTATAGCGAACAATTTCAATGATGGCGTGTGCAGTGGTTGGCCTGGTAATCCAACGATATATTGCAATGACATTATTGACAATGAGGGTTATGCAATCAGGAATACTGCATCGAGTGTCACTATCGATGCAGACAGCAACTGGTGGGGTGATGCGACTGGGCCTTATCACCCAGATTCTAATCCAGGTGGTCTGGGTGACACAGTAAGTGATTATGTCGACTTCATCCCTTGGCTAACGAGCCCAGGTGTTGAGGAACAACCAATCATCAAGCCCGTGGAGAAACACGAAAACCTTACAGCATCAATCTTCCGCGGATCCCTACACTTACCCGAAGGCAAGAACTGCATAGTCTTTGACATCACGGGTAGGGTTGTTGAACCAAGTAAGATACGACCAGGCATCTACTTCATTGAAGTTGACGGCGTGGTGACCCAGAAGGTGGTTAAGGTTAGATAGATAGCGAAGAGTGTAGCACAAGGGGAGTGATTTAGTCGGTCACTCCCCTCTTTTTTTACGCTATTACAGCGCGGTGGACTTACCCTCCGCAGGGTTCCATAATCACTCACCTCAACGATAATATTTCCAACACTTCACGGCTGATGAGGGAGCGACAGATGCTCGCTGTGCCAGATTTGTGCCAAAAAACACACTTAGGCCTCATTGCACCTACTTGACAAGTAACTGCCTACTCTTATAATTTCACAGAAAAATATTAGGGTAATTTCAGCAGCAGTGTAAATGTAAATGAGGAGGAGTATATGGTTCGTAAACAGAAATATGTATTTATAGAGGTTCTTCTGTTTTCTTTGTTACCGATGCTTTTATCAGCTCAGTGGCTTGAAACGACAATTCCAGTCGGGGATGAGCCTCTTAAACTGGTTTGGAACTCAACAGATAACAAGATCTACTGCGCTAATTATGGTAGCGGTGATGTCACAGTGATTAATGGAGCAACCAATGGGGTCGATACCACAATCGGAATCATCTATGGCTCTGGTGCTTTGGCCTATAATACAGACTACAACAAGGTCTACTGCACTAGTCTTTGGAGCTATTATGTCACGGTGATTGACGGCGCAAGCGACACAATCATTACCACGATTACAGTAGATACTATGCCTAATGCTTTAGTCTGCAATCATATTCTAGACGACAACAAGGTCTACTGCGCTAATTTTTGGACCGATAATATCACAGTGATTGACGGCGTTGCCAATACAGTCATCACCACGATTGCAGTCGGAGTAGGAGATGGGCCTTGGGTTTTGGTCTACAATCCAACCAACAACAAGGTCTACTGCGCTAATCTTAACAGCGATGATGTTACGGTGATTGACGGCGCAGCCGATACAGTCATTATCACGCTTCCAGTCGGTGATGAACCTCGTGCTCTGGTTTGGAATTCAACCAACAAGGTCTACTGCACTAATTTTTGGACCGATAATGTCACGGTGATTGACGGCGCAGCCGATACAGTCATCACCACGATTCCAGTCGGAGATGGGCCTTGGGCTTTGGTCTATAATCCGACCAACAACAAGGTCTACTGCACTAATGCATTGAGCGATAGTGTCACGGTGATTGACGGTGCAACCAATGTGGTTATCACCACGATTCCAGTCGGTGATGGGCCTTGTGCTTTGGTCTATAATCCGACCAACAACAAGGTCTACTGCGCTAATGAGTGGAGCGATGATGTCACGGTGATTGACGGTGCAACCAATGCGGTTATCACCACGATTCCAGTCGGTGATGGGCCTTGTGCTTTTACCTGGAATTCTGCTCAAAACCGAACCTACGTAGCAAATTATGGTAGCGATAGTGTCTCAGTGATTTGGGATGTGCCGGGAATTGAAGAAGATAATTTTGCTCCTGCGGAGAGAGACATTTTTACTACAACTCTTTTCAGCGGATCACTGCAGTTGCCTAAAGATAAGAAATGCAAAGTCTTTGACATCACGGGCAGGGTCGTTGAACCTGATAAGATACAACCTGGCATCTACTTCATTGAGATTGACGGCGTTGTGATGCAGAAGGTGGTGAAGGTTAGATAGAACTCAAAGTCGTAGCACACGGGGAGTGATTCAAGCGGTCACTCCCCTTTTTTGCTTGTGCCAGATTCCCCGCTTTTGTCCATTCAAACAACACAGCGATACGGGATCCCATACGAGATTCTAAGGGGCAAGCACGTGTGCCAAATCTACCGCTTTTTCATTAGAGTAGGTCTACTACAAAGGAAGCGAGTATCCTCGTCCCGTTTACGGGACGGGACCAGCAACGGTCAGAATCCCCGTGATTGCTCGGGACATGGCTGTGGTGTGCAGCATGCATTTGCAGTGATCAAATAATAATGTGTAGTTTCTAGTTTCCGGTTCTGACTCCGTATATCTCTCGTTTCATTGGGCTGTGAGAAGACCCGTGAGCTGTTGGTGAGAGGTTGAATTACAATTAAAAATAAACATGAGATTGCGGATACAAATTAATAGAAGTTGACGGCGTGGTGACACAGAAGGCGTTGAATGTTAGGTAATTGTGTAAGTCGTAGAGACATCATTTATGGAAGGAGGAAGTATGAAGAATATCAATGTATTAGCAGTAGCGATCGCGTTCCTATTCAGCACAAGCACAACGCATGCAACCATCTGGTATGTGCACCCTGATTCTACATGCAACTGCATTCAGGATTGTCTGGACTCCTGTACCACCGGGGATACGGTGCTTGTCGGGCCAGGGGTATACAACGAAAACATAGTCTGGCCGAACACGCAGGGAATAAATCTCACTGGTGAATTGGGGCCAGATACGACGATTATAGATGGTGATAGCATTGGACGAGTGATAGGTATATCCACCGGAGTAGGCCCTGCAACTGTAATCAGTGGATTTACTATCCGCAATGGATACTTAACCGATACTAACGAATGTGGCGCCGGCATCTATTGCGAAAGCTCTTCACCAACAATTACTAACAATACCATCACAGGTAATAGAATTAATGGCGATGGGTACGGTGGTGGTATCGTCTGTCTAGGTAATGCTTCACCAACCATTACGGGCAATATTATTTCAGATAACAGCGGAGGGGTTCATGATGGTGTAAGCGGCGGCGGTCTTGCCTGTGCCGACAGCTCAGCGCCTATTATCGCAGATAATATCATCACTGGAAATTATGCTACCGTTTCTGGTGGCGGCATCTATTGCAGAGACAGCTCTATGCCGACAGTAACGAATAATGTCATCGTTGACAATTCGACCGGCGCATGTATGTGCGGTTGGATAGGCGGGGGCATTGCATGTGGCTACGGCTCGGCACCTTCTATCGCAGGTAATACCATCACTGGGAATTATTCAAATCATGGTGGTGGTATCGGCTACGATAATTCTGAACCAATTATTACAGGTAATTATATAACGGGTAACACAGGGTATTGCGGAGGTGGTATCTACTGCCACCAATCTTCTGCAACTATCAGTAACAATACGATAAGCAATGATACGGCAGTTTGGCGTGGCGGCGGTATCTACTGCTATGAATGTTCACCCACCATTACCGGCAATATAGTGTCAGGAAACGTGATACCGTTGACAGAGGTTGGCGGCGGCATCATGTGTGACGGCTCTTCACCGATCATTACTGGTTGTGTTATATCAGGCAATAATGGGGAGGGCATATACTGCCAACCTGATTTTTGGGGTTTTATTTCCAATCCAGTGATCTGCCGTAACGATATCTACAACAACGTTGGCTTTGGAGTATGCAATGTTGATACGACTATCATAGTCAGCGCTGACTCAAATTGGTGGGGTGATGCAACTGGTCCATATCATCCCATCAGCAATCCTGGGGGTCTAGGCGATACAGTGAGCGACTATGTTGACTTTGACCCGTGGCTTACGTCCCCTGTCGGCGTTGAGGAGCAGCCAATTGCCATATCCGTTAAGAAGGACAACTCTCTCGCAGTAACCATCTTCCGAGGTTCCCTACAACTATCCGAAGACAAAAAATGCAGAGTCTTTGACATCACGGGCAGGGTTGTGGAACCAACGAACATTGCACCTGGAATATATTTCTTGGAGGTAGACAACAAAATAGTTCAAAAGGTGGTAAAAGTGAGGTGATATCAATATCACTGTAATCAATGTGTTCATCTCCGTAATCGATTGCGAAGCAAAGGCATCTACTTCATTGAGGTTGACGGCGTGGTGACACAGAAGGTTATTAAGATAAGATAATAATATCACCGTAATCTATTTTTTCATCACTGTCACGATTTGTGCCCAAATCTTCGATTTGGCTGCAAAAATCAGTGTCCCGTGGTCCCAAAGGGACTGCGGGGAATCGATTGCGAAGCAAAGAAGGTGGTTAAGGTCAGATAGAACTCAAAGTTGTAGCACACGGGGAGTGATTCAAGCGGTCACTCCCCTTTTTTGCCTGTGCCAGATTCCCCGCCTTTTGTATTAAAATGACATGAATAACGATACGGGAGTATAGTGTGCCAAATCTTTGCCAAAACCCATAATAAAGTGGCACCGTCTTCTTCAGGCAACCTTTTTTGCAGCAAGATAGAATCTGTGTTGTAGAAATATTAACCATTCTTGTGCTATACTCTGCCTGTGAAGTGCCAAAAGTTTGTTAAAATACTTATCGATTGAGAAATCAGGTATGACCCAAGGGATGTTGATCATGTAATAAATAATCGCCTCCACATCTTTGAAATAGCTCCTGTTGTCAGTAACCTCATTCTTAGCCATAATCTCGAAGCCGGCTTGCCTGATTTGCTCACTTGCAGACTCTAAATCCCAGCGATCCGCCACTGTGTTCTGATAGTCCAACGCACTTTTCAAATCGTGCCAATCCCCACTGCCAACTTGTTGTGTTATGAAGATTCCGTTTTTCTTGGCAATACGATAGATTTCTTTGGGGTCATAAATGCTATGTCGGTTTATGATTGTTTCAAAGCTGCTGCTCATAAATGGGAGCACACCTGACTCGTCTACTTGAATGACGTGTACATTCAGGGGCTGGAGTTTTTGGTATGCGCATGTGACGTTTGGAGGATATGATTCAGTTGCAAAGGTCCGAACGGGTAGTTCGGGAAGTGATGCCAAGAATTCTCCGCCTCCTGTGTCCATGTCCAGAAGAGTCTCCTTTCTTTCTATGGCCTTCTGAACCTCTTTTCGGTAATCCCAAGGCAACGGCTCTGTTTTGGTTGTTGTGGAGGCGAAGGAGAAGTCCCAGCCAGAGAATGGGAATTCTTCCACTCGTTTCCACCTTGCATATAATTCGCCCTTACTTTTCGCAGGAAGCTTGCTCATAAAATTACTTCAACCATTCTACGGTATTAATGGAGCATGTCAACGCTTTTTGACTCACTCACTTCGCCAACGGAATATTACTTCATTCGCCCCGGGTATCAAATAGCAGCCCAGGGGTGATTTTGTGGCGTAGGGGAGTAACGCGTGAATGGTGGACTTACCCTCCGCAGGGTTCCTTGACCACGCACCTCAACGATAATGCTGCCAATACCTTCCTGCTGATGAGGTTGTGTGAGGTGCCCGTTGTGCCAATTCTGTGCCAAAATGTACAAAGGCGACGCCTTGACATCTGCCTGACCTGAACATATAATTCCTGTAGAGAGAATCAAGTGGCTTTGCATACGTAGAGTGTAGAGGAGGACTTATGAGTAAATCCACCCAATGGCTATGTATAGTGTGTATGTTGACACCATCAATCATTTCTGCTCAAGAATGGGTCGC
>SMTZ1_10005481_pt1 | contig 17647 bp, 18 predicted proteins | sample DeeMarSWOR136_30_FD_25667 | JGI IMG/M metagenome (IMG submission 25667)
AGCTACCTCGTGACCCGGGATGACCGGGTTCTTTTTCAGGTCCCTGCCTCTGATCCTCGGGTGATCGGGTCCGAACTTGATGATCTTCGTGTCTGAAAAACAGAGACCGATGGCATCGTTACGAACGAGCAACTCATCATCTTTCGGTTCCGGGACTGGAATTTCCGTAGGCCCCCTGTTGTCACCGAAGTTCTCCATGCCCTTACCGTAGATGCGCCAGGCTTTTGATTTCTCGGGTATGGTGTGAGATACTTTTTTAAACTTCTTCACGTTGCTCATCGAGGTCCTCCCCGAAATTCAAAGTTAGGTACAATGATATAAGAAAAGCCCAATTAATCAAGCGAATTGGGTCGTTTTACATATTGAGCGTTTTTACTGCATTGAAGGAGGAGAGGGATTTCGGGTGAGGCAGTCGACGAGCGCATCGGCACAGTTGGGATCGAACTGCCGTGAGCGCTCATTTCTGAGTACTGCGATGGCTTGGGTCTTGGACATCGCCTTGCGGTACGGCCTGTCCGAAGTCATGGCATCGTACGCATCCGCCACTGCGATGATACGTGCTCCTATTTCGATGTCTCTGCCGCTGACGCCATCGGGATATCCCTTGCCGTCGAAGCGCTCGTGGTGGTGGAGAAAGAGCCCCTTGATCGGGTTGAAAAAAGATATGTGGTCGACGATGTTTTTGCTCGTCACGGGATGGCGTTGCATGATACGGTACTCCCGCTGGGTCAGGTTCCCCCGTTTCATGAGCACGGCGTCCGGTATCTCTATCTTGCCGATGTCGTGCAGCTGTGCACCGTAGCGTATCTCAGACAGAGCCTCATCCGAGAAACCGAAGTGCCGGGCTATTTCACAGGCATACTTGCTGACGCGAATGGAATGCCCCTGTGTATACTTATCCTTGGCCTCGAGCACATTGGTGAGGAGTATGAGAGTGTCGATCGAGGCTTTCTCAAGCGCCATTTTCCTCAACTCGTTCTTGATGGCGATGGAGGCCGACTTGGCGAGGTGGAGCAATAGGTGCCCCTCCTCTTCGGTGAATGATGCTCCATTGCTCTTATTCGTAAGGTTGATGACCCCGATTGGTTTTGAGCCCCTGGTGAAGGGGACTTCGATCAGAGGTATTGACATGAATGGCCCGAAGTGTTTGTATTTGAAATAGTGGTCATAGACCTTGCTTCTCGGTTTTGTGGATATGACCCTCTTGTCGTGAAAGGCTTTTCCTGCGATGTTCTCTCCGACCCGTATGCGTGTGGATCGGATTACGTTCTCCTCCAGCCCGATGGCCCTTCGAATATAGAGATAGTGATTATCATCTGAGAGCAACATGACCGATATTCTGGTGCAGCCGGTGATTTTCTTGATGGTGCGAATAATGGTATCGATCACATCGTTGAGGTTGTCGAGGGAGGTCAGTTTGTTCGTGAACTCGTAGAGCTTCCCGAGCGTGGCCAGCCGCTCGTGGGGCCGCCCATGATTCCGGACGACACCATTCAAGTCCAAGGGCGGGACATCTTTGGATGCCATGCATTCATCCATGACGTGTATCAGATCTCCGGGACTGAATGCACCCTTCCGAAAGTAGGAATCCACGCCGCTTTTCAAAGCACACTGGTCCTCCCATTCATTTTCGTATCCCGTTACGATGATGATATTGACCCTGTCACCCATTTCCCGGTTGATTGTTTCGATGATCCGCCTGCCCGACATTCCTGGAAGACGGAGATCGACGAGGACGATGTCGATATTGTTCTCATAGAGGAGGCTTTTTGCTTCGCTCCAGGAACCGGCAGAGTAATAGTTGTACCTGCGCTTTACGATGTTCTCGAGATAGGACCTGAAATGCTCCTCATCCTCTATGATGAGTACGGTCCCCTTTTTCTCCGTCTTAACCCCCATTGAAGGTCTCCCCTGCTCTTCAGTGGTCGCCATGCCTGTAATAATTAACGTATACGACACCTGGAATTGCAAATGATTCACAGGGTCAGAGCTGCCAGACGAATAATTTCTTTTCTTTTTGTCTTGATAATAGGTATAAAAGCTTGTACACTAAGCATAACACACGTGTGGAGGTTCAAAATATGTTTGCTGGTGGAATCGGCGTTCAGGAGATTGTGATCATATTGATTGTTGGATTGCTGGTATTCGGCGCAGCGCGTCTACCGAAAATTGCTCGTTCACTGGGACAGGGAATAAAAGAGTTCAAGAAGACCGTAAAAGGACTCGAAGAGGATGACGATGAGGGCACGAGCAGAACGCACTACGTGCAAAATCCGCCTCCGAACTACCAGGTTCAGCAGCAGTACCCTCAGGGACAGCAGTTTCAACAGGGTCAGCAGCCGCAGCAGGCTGGCCAGTATCAACCATACACCGCAGGTCCTCAGACACCAAACACAGCGCAGGGCCCTGGAGCTGGCACACAGCAGAATCAGTGGGCTCAGCAGTCTGCACCGCAGGGACCGGCTCCACAGGGAGAGTCTCCGGGGGGAAGTGATCAGCAGGGTCAGCAACCGCAGGGTCCTGCTGAGGAAAAGAAAGCGTAGTTTCTCATTTCTGGCCGCACAGCACAGATAGTTTGCATGTAATAGTCTAACCACTGAGAAGCAGCTCATACACCTGGGCTGCTTTCTTGTTTCCCAGCCCCTTGACAGAGGTCAGCATTTCCATGGAAAGGCTTTCGGAACTCTGGAGGGCAGAAAGTATGTTACCGGCCAGTGTGTCGCCGATACCCGGTATGGTTTTCAGCTTGGTGAGCAGTGCGTTCTTCGACCGCAGCGAGACGTGATAGGTATTGGCGAATCGGTGAGCCTCGTCTCGAATGGCCATGAGAAGCCGTAGTGCTTCGTTCCCCTTGTCCAGCCGTAGTGGGGTATCAGTGCCAGAGACGTAGATATCTTCGAACCGCTTCGCAAGACCGATAACCGGCAGGTTTCGCAATCCGAGACGTTCCAGAATTTCACTGGCACCGCTGACCTGCTGTGACCCCCCGTCAACCAAGACCAGATCGGGGAGTGGTTTTTTTTCATTCAAGAGCCGCTGATACCTCCTGGCAACCGCCTCTCTAAGCATCTCCACATCGTTCTGTTCCCTGGTATAGTGAATCCTGAACTTCCTGTACTCCTGTTTATTTGGTTTCCCGTCGGTAAATCTCACCATGGAAGCAACCGAGTAAGTGCCGAGTGTTGTGGATACGTCAAAAGCTTCAATGGTTGATGGCTTTGAATCGAGCTTCAGTTGACGTTTCATCTCCATGAGTGCCTGAGAGGGGACGATGCGGAAGATTTCCTCCCTGCGGTACTGCCCTGCATTCCTGCAGGCGAGGTCGACCAATCGCCGTTTCAGGCCCTTCTGCGGAGAGTATACCCGGATGTTTTTATCGAAACGTTTCTTGAAGTAGTTGCGCAGTGTTGCATAGGTACTCACCGGCATGGGGAGGAGAATGGTGTCGGGAAGATCAATGGAGTCTTCATAGTAGAGCAGGAGAAACTGCTCGAGCACATCTCCAAGACCGGCACTGTCGTGCACGGTGTAATCGTTTTTTCCGATGATTTTTCCCTTCCTCTTTTTCAGCACGGTGAAAGCATAGGTATCCCCCTCGAAGCTCGCACCGATGATGTCCTCGTCTTCACCCTTCGGTGTGGTCATCTTCTGTTCGGAAAGGAGGTGCTGAACCGCCCTGTAACGTTCCCTCAACTCAATAGCCCTCTCGAAGTTCTGTCGCTGAGCCTCCTGTTCCATCTCCTCTTTGATACGCTCCAGAAGTGTTGTATTTTGACCCTTCAAAAAGAGAACGACCTGCCGCACCATTTCACGGTAGCTCTCGCGGTCTATGTGCCCGCAGCAGGGGCAGGCACATTTCTTCACATGATAGTTGATGCAGGGCGCGCTGCGAGGATGCTTGTCCAGGTCAACCGTGCATCGACGTATGGGGAAGATGTCTGTAATTGATTTAATGGTGCGATTCAGATGCTTTACACGTGTATAAGGACCAAAGTACAGTGCCCCATCCTTCGATTTCACCCTTGCCTTCAGGATCCTCGGGTAGGTCTCATCGGTTATTTTCAGGTATGGGTACTGGTTGTTCTCCTTCAGTTCTATATTGTATTTTGGTTTGTACTGCTTGATGAGATTGTTTTCCAATAACAGCGCTTCAGTCTCGTTGTCCGTGATGATCGTATCGATTTCCCGTATGTTTGCAATAAGAGCACGGGTTTTAATGTCTTCAATGCTCCTGTGGAAATAGGAGGAGATGCGTTTCTTCAGATTCTTGGCCTTGCCGACGTACAGGATGGAGGATGCGGCATCCTTCATCATGTATACGCCGGGCTTTTGTGGTAACTCAAGAATTCGCTGCTGTATGTCCATTGGTCTTCACAATAGTCTTGACGATGATAGGTCAATGGTATACCTTTGCATAACTTTAAGCATAATATAGCCAGCCACAACGCTGGTAAAAACAAAAAGTTCGCTACAGAGTATCGGGAGGGTTGTGTGGCACAGCATAAAGCGGCAAAGAAAAGTGTTCGTCATGATGTGAAGGAAAGGCTGAGAAACAGGGGGTGGAAATCCAAGATCAAGACGGCACGAAAGAAGCTTGAAACCGCGTTGGAGCGGAATGAAACTAAAGATCTCGGAACTCTCTTTCGAGAATATGTATCCATTATAGACCGGGCAACCTCGAAAGGTGTTCTGCACAAGAACACTGCATCCCGAAAAAAAACGAATATGGCGCAGAGACTGAAAAGAGCCGGTGAGACCGGGAGCTCAAAAGTGTCGAAGCCCAAGAAAAAAGCTGCAGAGTCCAAGGCAGTGAAAGCAGTGGAAGCGGAGATGGGAACGGAAACAGTGAAGGAATCCGACATTTCCGTGGAAGTCGATACGGCAGAAAAATCTTCGTAAAAAAAGCCAGCCGGCAGCTTTCAACCCCTAACATATAAAATAAAAAAAATTAGAATATGGGCCAAATTTCGTATTGATATTTATCTCATATTATGTATAATTTTCTGCGTATGCAATGAGTAATTTTTTTATCTTCACTGTCTGCTTTCAGGTGTGTGCTGCTTCCGATTGAAACGGGGGAAAGTGGTCAATACGATTCAATGAGTTATTCCGGGTAAAAGAGGGGAGGGTGTTTTGACAAAGGCAGACATAGTTGAAGAGATAAATGAAAGACTTGGTCTGACAAAAAAGGATATCGCCCGGGTTGTGGATCTCTTCTTCGAAATCATCAAGGAGGGTCTGCGGAACGACGAACATATTGAGCTGCGCGGCTTTGGGACTTTCGAGGTAAAGACAAGAGAGGAGCGGGAAGCGAGAAATCCCAAAACCGGAGATTCAGTGAAGGTTCCGAAACGGAAGGTTCCCTACTTCAGACCTGGTAAAGACCTGAAAGCGATCTCGAAAAACAAGATAAGTTGACTTCCAATCAGCGTACTTTCTCATCTGACCTATCCGAAGAATACCAGAAGCAAATCTCACGAAGTGCGTCGCCGTCACTGCCCTCCATAACGAGCGGACCCTGGTGGATTTTACTTTCACTGCTTTCTGCCGTGATGCTCATATTCACCTTCCCCGAACCGGGTTTATCTGCGCTTGCCTGGATCGCGCTTGTTCCCCTCTTCATGATTATCATTACAGCCAGTTTTAGCCGTACCCTTCTGGCAGCAATTGTTACAGGGGTTTTATTCTACGTCGTCTACCTCTTCTGGATGAAGGAATACAAGCATCCGCTCGCCCTTTCCGGCGGAGTGTTCGGTGTTATGGTGTTTTGGCTCGGTGCAGTCATTATCTCTTTTTTCATGTATCACAGCGTACCGGCGAGGGGCCGTGCCCTTCGCGGAGTGAGGTTGGTTGCACTCGTGTGCGGATGGTTCGTCATCGACTATGTCAAGACCATCGGCTATCTCGCATTTCCATGGGGGATTATCGGATACTCCCAGTATAAAAACCTTGCACTTATACAGAGTGCAAGCATCTTCGGCATCTGGGGAATCGATGCGCTCATTCTCCTCTGCAATGCCTCCCTTGCAGGTCTGGCCGTCGACATTTTGAGCAGGCGGGCGGGGGAAGGGAGACTACCGGGCGTACGGCGTTTCATCTTACCGGTTGCCGTTTTTTTTCTGGTGATAGCCTCCATGGCCTGGGGGCTGGCCAAGCTGTCAGAGGAGCGAAGGAGTACGTTTACGAAAAAACGGATCGCCATGGTACAGGCAAACTTCGACCCCTGGAGCCCGCAGCTACAAGAGAACATCTCGAGGGAAATCGAACTCACCCTGGAAAGCCTCTCCACAAACCCCGATCTCATTGTCTGGAGTGAATCCTCGGTTCCCTTCCCCTATGAATACTATCTCTCCAGAGAGAACCCCCATGCCTTGAGGGTTCACCATTTCATGGCATCCACAGGCAAACCCTTCATTTTTGGAACCATAGAGTTCGATGGCACTGATGAGGGTGGAATCAGAAGGGGAGATTATTACAACAGCGCGGTGTACTACAACGGAGGAACCCTGGTCGGTACGTACAGAAAGATACATCTGGTTCCCTTTGGTGAATGGTTTCCCTATAAAAGGCTGTTTCCCTTTGTGGTCAGGATTCTAGACGCAGCAGGAGCGGGAGATTTCACCCCCGGGGACCAGTATACCATTTTCTGTGATTCGGGTATGCGCTTCAACGTGCTCATCTGTTTTGAAGACGTATTCGGTAATCTTACCAGACAGTTCGTCAAGCGCGGGAGCCAGCTGCTCATCAACGTGACCAACGATGCGTGGACTGGGAGTGCAAGAGCAGAGATTCAACACTATGCTTTCTCGATATTCAGGACCATCGAGAACAGAAGGAGCCTCGTCAGGGCAGCAAACGGGGGCGTGACGGTCTGTGTCAATCCCTATGGCCGTCCGACTGCACAGCTTGCCCTCTTCACCAGCGATGTGCTCGTCTGTGATGTCGATATTGCCGACGGTAATGAGATGACCTTCTACACCAGGTATGGCGACCTGCTCCCCCTTATAATCGTTCCTCTTACCCTCCTCGCAGGACTTGTTCTCCTCATCAGAATGTTCATCCTCCGCATCGGAAAAAATTAAGGATCTCCTCCAATTTCGTTTGAGAACCCTGTTCCGTGGTACTCCAGAACGAATGATGAGCATTGCGGGTCAGAGCCTCTGCTCTTTCTCTCTTTGAAGTTATAACTTGTAATATTTAGAATTGTATCATACAATATGCCCACAATTCATACGTTGAAAAGCGGCACCTGTTTCACGCATCATGGGTTTAAGCACTGGTTAACTCTCCAAATGGCTTGAGCAGAGGGATAGGGACACCCGCAACGACAGACATTGGGACTTTCTATGGATCGCGATGTGAAATTCAGCGGTAACATCCTCGTTGCCGACGATGAAAAAGTCAACGTGGATTTCTTTCAGGTCATGCTGAGCAAGCTCGGGTTCAGCGTGGAGGTGGCCTATAGCGGTGAAGAGGTCATGGAGAAACTGAAGCATTTCACCCCCGATCTTATCATCCTCGATCTGCTCATGCCCAGGATGAGCGGTTTTCAGGTTGCCAAACGGCTGAAGGAGGACAACAGGACCAGGGAGATTCCCATCATCATTCTTACCGCGGTGAGCGACATCAGGGACAAGGTGGACATGCTTGAACTGGGTATCGAGGATTACATCATGAAGCCCTTCAACTTCATTGAAATATTGGCCCGGATCAGAAATGTTCTCAGGGTGGGTGCTTTGAGAGATGAACTGAAAACATACGAGAAGAGACTGGAGTTACTTGATGAATTCAATAAAAATCTACACCGCTTTCTGGAACAAACGCACAATCTTTCGAAGGATATTGTTGAGACCGGTAAAAAGCAGCTCAGGAAAGGCGACCGAACAACCCATGATAGGCTTTTAGACTCGTTCAGCTCCTTTGCACAATATGTGGTGGAGTCCGGCAGGACGCAGCTTGAACACATAGAAAAGATGAAGTGCAGGTACAGAGAGCTTGTGCAGGTTTTACATGATGAGGAGTTCTTACATGCTCACGGAAAACAAGAAAAAGATGCTTGACCATTACAATCAGGGCCTGACGTACTACAAACAGATGAAGTTCAGGGAGGCGCTGGCCTCTTTCAAGAAAGCCCTTGAGTATGAACCCGAGGACGGACCGACGAAACTCTACATCTCGCGATGTATAGAACTCGGTAAAAATCCACCCTCTCCTGGCTGGGATGGCGTGTTTACAATGACAACCAAATAGGGGTCTGCACATGGCAAAGAAAGACGATTATTCTGATATAAAGGAAAGCGAAAAGGTTGAAACCGTGTTCAGTGAGGCGACGAGTTTCGATGGCCTGCTGAAATTCGATACGTCCATAAGAATCGAGGGGAGTTTCAAGGGAAAAATCGTGTCCAAGGGATATCTGATCATCGGCGAGAAGGCAAAAGTGCGTGCTGATATCAAGGCGAACTCAATTGTGATTGCCGGTGAGGTCAAGGGTAACGTCGAGGCACGCGAGCGTCTCGAGATGCTCCCCTCGGGAAAATTATACGGAAATATTAAGACCAAGAAGCTCAAAATGGCAGATGGTGTCGTATTTGAGGGTTCCTGCGAGATGTTGGGTCAGACAGGCCGGGGAGCTGATGTGAAGGAGTTTATCTCAGGGTGAAATAGCTTGACTTTTACTACATTCATACTAAATTCACTCGGGAATATTCATGTCCAAGTTCAAGCCCACATAGCTCAGTAGGAAGAGCACGTCATTGGTAATGACGAGGTCACCGGTTCAATTCCGGTTGTGGGCTCATTTCTTGACCCGAGGTTTCATCAATGAGAGAGCTCATATCTCTTGCTTGCGAGGTGTGCAAGAGCAAGAATTACACGACCGATAAAAACAAGAAGAATACCCCCTCAAAGCTCGAGTTCAAGAAGTTCTGCCCCCGTTGCGGGAAGCACACGGTCCACAAGGAAAGCAGCATCAAATAGAAGAGAATGAGGAAAGGCTCTCATCCGACGGGTCCGGTTGTTCAAGGCTGGTCGCAGGGTTGATCAACCTTTTCTTTCTTGTTATATTGAGTGCGGAAGTTCAGTTCTCAACCCGCGGATGCGGGGTTGTTCGATTCAAATAGGCCAGTAGCTCCAACTGGTAGAGCGCCGGTCTCCAAAACCGGATGTTGCGGGTTCGAATCCTGCCTGGCCTGCATGTAAATTTTCACTGAAGATCATAGAACGGGGAACAGGTTTTGAAGAAGATCATCGGTTTCTTGAAGGAATCTAGGGCCGAGCTGAAGAAGGTGAACTGGCCGTCGAGAGAGGAAGTACTGACGTCGACGCGTGTGGTCATCATATCGATCCTTATCATCGCGGGGGTAATTGCCATCGTGGATTACGTAATCAAAACGGTCGTGTTCGCAATACTTGGTGGTTGAGATGGCGAAAAACTGGTATGTTCTGCATACCTATTCCGGTTATGAGAACAAGGTTGAGAAGAGCATCCTGAACCTCATAGAAAATGAGAATCTCAAGGACTATATCTTCCAGGTTAAAGTGCCCTCGGAGGAGATCGCGGAGGTCAGGGACGGGAAGAAACGGGTTTCCAAGAAGAAATATTTTCCGGGTTACCTTCTCATTGAGATGAACATACCCGATGAACCCGAATATCAGTGGAAACATCTTCTGTCAGTGATCACGAAGATTCCCGGTGTGACGGGGTTTGTCGGTTCGGGACGGAACAAGAAACCGGTTCCCCTTTCCATTGATGACGTGAAGAACGTCCTGCAGCGAATGGGTGAAATAAAGGGTGAGAAACCCGTTGCGCCGAGGCTCATGTTCTCGGTCGGCGAGTCGGTGAAAGTTGTGGATGGGCCGTTTAAATCCTTCACCGGAACAGTTGAAGATATAAACAACGAGAAGGGAAAGATAAAGGTTCGAGTCGAGATTTTCGGAAGATCCACCCCAGTCGAGCTTGACTTCCTTCAGGTCGAAAAGATCTAAGCCAGTACCACACAGAATGTAATTGACCATGAGGATGAAGTGTGAGTATGTTTAGTTTTCCGCGTGTGCACACTGTGCTGTCCCGTGTGCTATATGTTGCAATGTATGGGGCGGGCAGCAGCGGCAACGTTGATTGGAACAGGGTATTGTAATGGCGAAGAAAGCAAGCGGTACTATAAAGCTTCAGATTTCCGCCGGCGAGGCAAATCCGGCACCCCCGGTTGGTCCGGCTCTAGGCCAGCACGGTGTCAACATCATGGAGTTCTGCAAGGCCTTCAACGCGCAGACGGAGTCTCAAAAGGGCACCATCATCCCGGTTATCATAACCGTGTATGAGGACAAGTCGTTCACCTTCGTGACCAAGACTCCTCCGGCAGCAATGCTTATTAAGAAGGTAATCAAGATCGAGAAGGGATCGGGAGAGCCGAACAAGAACAAGGTCGGAAAACTGACTGAGGGGCAGCTCGAGGAGATTGCAAAAATCAAGCTCCCCGATTTGAATGCCAACGACCTGGAGGGGGCAAAGAAGATCATTGCTGGAACCGCCAGGAGTATGGGCGTGGAAATCGCGAGTTGAGGGAGACTGCAGTGAAAAGGGGTAAGAAATACCGGGAACGGGCGCAGAAAATCGATCAGGGCAAGACCTATCCCATTGAAGAAGCGGTGAAGATGCTGAGAGAGGTCAATTACGCCACCTTTGATGCCAGTGTGGAAGTGGCAATCAATCTCAATTTGTTACAGAAGCATACGGTACGCGACACGGTCGTGCTTCCAAACGGAACCGGAAAACCGGTTCGGGTTTTGGTGTTTGCAAAAGCGGAGAAGGCGAAGGAGGCAACGGATGCCGGTGCCGATTATGTAGGTGACAACGACCTGATAGAGAAGATCAAGGGCGGCTGGTTCGATTTTGACGTGGCTGTGGCGACACCGGACATGATGAAGGATGTGGGTAAGGTGGGCAAACTGCTCGGCACAAGGGGCCTCATGCCCAATCCTAAAACTGGGACCGTAACCACGGATCTCAAGAAGACTGTCCAGGAGCTGAAGAAAGGCCGGGTGGAGTTTCGTGCCGATAAGACGGGAATCGTACATCTCGGCGTGGGAAAGCTCTCCATGAACGATGACGCGATCACCGAGAACTGCAAGGCCCTCTACGAGGGAGTCCTCGCAAAGCGGCCGCAGGATCTCAGGGGTGATTACATCAAATCCATGTTTCTGTCCTCAACCATGAGTCCGGGAATCAGGGTGGATTACAAGCAGATAGCCTAGCATCAGGAGTGTAGCAGATTATGGCTCAGAAGTACAAGGTCGAAAAGGTACAGGCGCTGAAGGAGGAGCTGAAGGCATTCCACAGCTTCATCTTCACCGATTATCGTGGATTGAACGTACAGCAGATAAGCGGGCTGAGGAATACCCTGAGGGACAAGGGTGCCCACTACCACGTGGTGAAGAATCGGTTCGCAAAGAGAGTGTTCAGTGATCTGGGTTACGAGGGATTCGATCGGTTTCTAGTAAACCCCACCGCAATTGCTTATTTCGAGGATGATCTGTCAGATATTGCCAAGATACTGATCGACACCGCTAAGGAAACCACCCTTGGGCTGAAGGGCGGATACACCGACGGATTCCTCCTTTCTCCCGAGGAGCTGGAGAGCATTTCGAAGCTTCCTTCGCGGGAAACACTCATCGCCCAGGCTGTCGGTCTGCTCAATGCATTGCCACGGGGTCTGGTCATGACGCTTGGTGGAATACTCTCGAAGTTCGTGCGCACACTCAAGGCAATTGAAGAGACAAAAAACAATTGATCACATATATGTATACGGGGCAGATGCCTTCAGCCGATTTGCCTACATCTGTTCCGTTCATACCATGGAGGAGAAGATAATATGGCAAATGAGAAGATGAGTCAGAAAGACATGATTGCAGCCATTGAAAAGATGACCGTTATCGAGCTCGCTGAGCTCGTGAAGGCTCTTGAGGAGAAGTTCGGTGTCTCGGCGGCCGCACCTGCCGTTGTTGCAGCGGCTCCCAGTGCTGCGGCTGCAGCCGGTGGCGAAGCTGCTGCTGAAGAGAAGAACGAGTTTTCGGTGTTCATTTCGGCAATAGGGGACAAGAAAATTCAGGTGATCAAGGAAGTCCGGGCTTTTACGAACCTCGGGTTGAAAGAGGCCAAGGAACTCGTCGAGGGCATGTCCAAACCGGTTGTTGAGAACGTGGATAAAAAGAAGGCCGAAGAGGTCAAGGCAAAGCTCGAAGAGGCCGGCGCCACGGTCGAGATGAAGTAGGGAACCTGATTGAATTAACTTGTTTCTCCTGATTTAGTATATTATTGAGGAATGCACTGTCTCACGGTCGGACCTTACTCACTGCCACATCAGAGTTCTGGCTTTGCAGGACAAGGAACAGATCTCCCCGAAGAGGGTGGTACGGCCATCGTACATCGATTTCCCTGGAACAGACCGGTTGATGAGGGAAGAGGTGAACTGTAACGGAGCATATGCTCCCTGTAGAGCGGGTTTACCTTTTTATTCTTTAACCGATGTATTGTTTAGAGTACGGAACAGACAATACGGTACAGCCTGCCTCATTCTATTACTAAACAGATCAACAAACCTGAGGGGACCTTATGAGTAAAATACAGAAAAGAGTGCTCATTGGCCAGCAGAAGCAGGAAATACTGAAGATTCCACATCTGGTTGAGATACAGCTCAATTCCTACGAACGGTTTCTCCAAAAACAACGAATCGATGCTGGCAAGGCGCTTGAAGATGAGGATCGGTGTTTGCCTCCACCTTCCCCATCGAGAGTCCCAACGGTGATATGGTTTTGCAGTTTGAGAGCTACACCTTCGATAATCCCAAGTACTCGGAGATCGAGTGCAAGGAAAAAGGCCTCACCTACGCCCTTCCTCTCAAGGCAACCATCGATCTCATCTTTACCGACACTGGAGAGATTCGGAGGAAGGTCCTGTACATGGGGGATATTCCCCTCATGACTGACCGCGGTACCTTCATCATCAATGGTGCCGAACGGGTGGTGGTAAGCCAGATACACCGCTCTCCGGGTGTAGTATTCGGCTACGAGGAAAAGGATCAGATGCACACCGCCCGGATCATTCCGGACCGGGGGTCATGGCTGGAGTTCGAACTGGAGGACAAGAAGGAACTGCTCCACATCCGCATCGACCGCAAGCGGAGAATTCTCGCAACCATGCTGCTCCGCGCTATCGGGTACGAGAAGAGGGACGAGATCATCAAACTCTTCTACAAGACGAAGAAGGAATCCCTGAGTGAGGCTGTTATTGCCGGAGGTACGTTGAACAACCACTATTCTGCGAAGTCATACACCGGTAAGGGTGTGAACGAAAAAATTGTGCAGGCGGGAGAGCGCCTCATCCCCACCACACTCGATGCGTTGCTGCAAGCAGGTGTCAAGGAGATCGAGATCATCGACTTCGAAGCTGCAGACAGTCTGAATTCAACGGTTATTATCAACTGTCTCGACAAGGAAGATTTTCCCAAGGAACCGGAAGCACCCTTCAAAGACGAGCCTTCCCATGAGGATTCGATCACCAGAATCTACACGGTAATACATCCCGGTGAGCCGACCACACTGGAGAATGCGGAACGGGACATCAGTACCCTCTTCTTCGACAGCAGACGGTATGACCTCGGCGAGGTGGGAAGGTACAAGCTCAACAAGCGGTTCGATTACGACCAGAACGTGCAGGAAAGGGTCCTTCGTAAAGAGGACATCATCAACACCATGAAGTACCTGATCAAGGTCCATATTGGTGAGGGAGCCATCGACAATATAGACCACCTGGGTAACCGGAGGGTTCGTTCGGTGGGTGAACTGCTCATGAATCAACTGAAGATCGGTTTTGCACGAATGGAGCGCATCGCCAAGGAGCGCATGTCCATCAAAGAGGCCGATACCATCCGACCTCAGGACCTCATCAGTATCAAACCGATCACAGCTGCCATTAAGGAGTTCTTCGGTTCTAGCCAGCTCTCCCAGTTCATGGACCAGGTCAACCCTCTGTCCGAGCTGACCCACAAGAGAAGGCTGAATGCCCTCGGACCCGGCGGACTTTCGAGAGAGCGGGCGGGATTCGAGGTACGTGACGTGCACTATTCCCACTATGGGCGGATGTGTCCCATCGAAACACCAGAGGGACCCAATATCGGTCTCATCGTGTCACTTTCCATCTATGCCCGGGTTAATAAATACGGATTTCTCGAGACTCCCTACCGCAAGGTCGAAAACGGAAAAGTGACAAAAAAGATCGAGTACCTTACGGCCATGGACGAGGAAAAATACAACATTGCCCAGGCCAGCGCGCAGATCGATGAGAAGGGGAAATTCGTGCAGCCCTACGTTGCGGCGAGGCACAGGGGTGAGTTTCTCACTGTTCCACCCGAGGAGATCGACTACATCGATGTTTCCCCGAAGCAGATCATCAGTGTGTCCACAGCGCTCATCCCCTTTCTCGAGCATGACGATGCGAACCGTGCACTCATGGGTTCCAACATGCAGCGGCAGGCTGTTCCCCTGGTCAGGCCTGAGGCGCCTCTTATCGGGACGGGTATAGAGGAACTTGCCGCGCTCGATTCAGGCGTGGTCGTCCGTGCGAAGCGAAGCGGGGTGGTCGAATATGTCTCCTCAACAGAAATCCGCATAAAGCCAGACGATGAAAAGGACCTAGACGTGTATCGGCTCGTCAAATATACACGCACCAATCAGGACACCTGCTTCAACCAGAAACCCATTGTAAAGAATGGTGACAAGGTGAAGGAGGGTGATGTCATCGCGGACGGTCCAGCCACGGATACAGGCGAACTTGCACTGGGCCGGAATGTACTCGTGGCATTTATGCCCTGGATGGGGTACAACTACGAGGATGCCATTCTGATCAGTGAACGGGTGGTTAAGGAAGATCTCTTCACCTCCATTCACATCGAGGAGTTCGACGTTGAAGTCCGGGAAACCAAACTCGGAATGGAAAGCATCACCCCCGACATACCCAACGTGTCAGAGGAGGCCTTTGCCGATCTCGATGACGAGGGGATCGTGCGGATCGGAGCTACCGTGGGGCCGGGTTCCATACTCGTGGGCAAGGTAACGCCGAAGGGTGAAACCGACATCACGCCCGAATACAAGTTGCTCAATTCCATATTCGGGGAGAAGGCAAAGAATGTGAAGGATACCTCCCTCCGGGTGCCCCACGGTACAGAGGGGACGGTTGTCGATATCAAGCGGCTTCGCCGTGAGGACGGCGATGAGCTCGCACCCGGCGTTGAGGAAGTGGTCAAGGTATTCATCGCCAAGAAGAGAAAGCTGCAGGAGGGTGACAAACTCGCCGGTCGTCATGGGAACAAGGGAGTCATATCCAGGGTTCTGCCCGAAGAGGACATGCCATTCCTACCCGACGGGACACCGGTGGATATAGTCCTGAATCCTCTGGGAGTTCCCTCTCGTATGAACTTGGGGCAGATTCTCGAATCCAGCCTCGGCTGGGCTGCCCATAAACTGGGCATCTACTTCAGTACACCCGTTTTCGAGAGTGCAACCATTGAACAGATCGAGGAGTATCTTGAGAAGGCGAATCTTCCCAAAACAGCCAAGACCATGCTCTACGACGGGCTCACAGGCGAACCCTTCAGGAGTGAGGTGAGCGTGGGATCCATCTACATGCTCAAGCTTGCCCATCTGGTTGACGACAAGATCCACGCCCGATCCACGGGGCCCTATTCGCTGGTCACGCAGCAACCGCTGGGAGGAAAGGCGCAGTTCGGCGGACAGCGGCTTGGAGAAATGGAGGTTTGGGCGCTCGAGGCGTACGGTGCCGCCAACAACCTGCAGGAGCTGCTCACCGTCAAGTCCGACGACATGACGGGCCGGGCGAAGATTTACGAGGCAATCGTAAAGGGAGAGAACATTGCCATGTCCGGTATCCCTGAGTCCTTCAACGTTCTGGTTCAGGAGCTCAGGGGACTGGGCCTCGATATCACGGTCTATGACGACGTGAGTGACCAGATACCTCTGACTGAGAAGGATGAGGAGATCATTCAGTCCAACAAGAGTGCCAAGATCCTCGACGATGCACGCATGTGAGATTGGAACAGAGACATATTCTCTTTAATCTTCTATGAGGGAGAGCTATGAAAAGTCTGAGTGAATTTGCGGAGATCAAGATTAAGCTCGCTTCTCCGGAAATGATTCGAAAATGGTCGTACGGGGAGGTAAAGAAACCCGAAACGATCAACTACAGGACACTTCGACCTGAACGGGATGGACTTTTCTGTGAGAGAATCTTCGGTACAACCAAGGAGTACGAGTGTTACTGCGGCAAGTTCAAGAGTATCAGATACAAGGGCGTCGTCTGCGACCGCTGCGGCGTCGAGGTGACCCATTTCAAGGTGCGCCGGGAGCGTATGGGACATATAGAGCTGGCAGCTCCGGTTTCCCACATATGGTATTACAGGAGTGTCCCATCCCGCATGGGATTGCTTTTGGATCTCACCATGACCGAGCTGCGCAGTGTACTTTACTTCGAGAAATATATCGTGATCGATCCGGGCGACACGGATCTCAAGAACATGCAGCTTCTCACGGAAGAGGAGTACAACGAGTACCGGGAGCGCTACGGGATGAGCTTCACCGCTGGTATTGGGGCCGATGCGATCAAGACGCTCCTTGCAAGTCTCGACCTCGATCAGATGTCTGCGGAGTTGCGTGAAAAGATGATGGAAAAGGGCCCGAAGACCGACAAGCGGCTGCTCAAACGGCTGGAGATCATCGAGGATTTTCGGGATTCGGGAAACCAGCCTGATTGGATGATCATGGACACCATTCCCGTTATTCCACCCGAGCTCAGGCCCATGGTACAGCTCGACGGTGGCCGGTTTGCCACCTCGGACCTCAACGACCTCTACCGGCGGGTCATCAACCGGAACAACCGGTTGAAGAGACTCATCGCCCTCAACGCACCGGAGATCATTGTGCGAAACGAGAAACGCATGCTGCAGGAAGCCGTGGACGCCCTCTTCGACAACTCGCGCAAGAAGCGAGCTGTCCGGGGACCCGGCAACCGGCCACTAAAATCCCTTTCCGACATGCTGAAGGGTAAACAGGGGCGTTTCCGGCAGAACCTGCTTGGAAAACGTGTGGATTATTCGGGGCGTTCTGTGATCGTGGTAGGACCGTCCCTGAAGATGCACCAGTGCGGTCTTCCAAGCCTCATGGCCATGGAGCTCTTCAAGCCTTTCATCATGAAAAAACTTGTGGACAAGGGTATCGTATACAATATCAAGCGTGCGAAGACCATGGTGGAGAGCAGGGCCCCGGAGGTGTGGGGGGTGCTCGAGGAAGTGGTGGCCGAGCATCCCGTACTCCTGAACCGCGCACCCACGCTTCACCGCATGGGTATTCAGTCCTTTGAACCGATACTCGTAGAGGGAAAAGCGATCCGCCTCCATCCCCTCGTCTGTCACGCCTACAATGCCGATTTCGACGGCGACCAGATGGCGGTACACGTGCCCCTCTCCTTGGAAGCGCAGATTGAGTCGTGGATACTCATGCTCTCCTCGAAGAATCTGCTCAACCCGGCCAACGGCCTGCCTATCGTCGGACCGACGCAGGACATGGTTCTCGGTATCTA
>SMTZ1_10002741_pt1 | contig 17641 bp, 13 predicted proteins | sample DeeMarSWOR136_30_FD_25667 | JGI IMG/M metagenome (IMG submission 25667)
TATGCAAAGATTATGCAGAGTAACAATTGGGGGTGCTCTGCAATCAATCCAATACTATAATGCATACAAACTAGATCACCTTATCCCGCCTTTTAAGAAAAGCCCTGAAGGTTTTCGAAACGGTATAGATCTAATTACAAATGATCGGGGGGGTCATATATTCGAGCCATTAATCGGTGTTTTTGATCAAGTTGTAGAGTTAGATTTCTCTTCAATGTATCCGTCTTTAATGGCGAATTTTAACATTTCTTCAGAGACAATTAACTGCAAATGTTGCAAGGATGATGGAATGGGCATTAAAGTACCTGGTTTGAATTTTCATATATGTACAAAAAGGCAAGGAATCATTTCTAAATCGATAAGCTTACCACTAAGAAAACGCTTAGAATGCAAAGAATATAACAAGACACATGATGATCTTCGGTACAAATTCACTGACATTGCTTTAAAATGGGTGCTTGTTGTAAGTTTTGGATATTTAGGTTTCAAAAATGCTCGTTTCGGCAAAATTGAGGCGCATCAAACGGTTTGTGCTTTTGCTCGTGAGTTTTTGTTAAGATCTGCTGAAATTGCCAAGAATTATGGATGTAAAGTCGTCCATGGAATTGTTGACTCAATGTGGCTTCAAGATTTGAAAGGAAGAACTCCTGAAGAATTTGAAAAGTTAACAAAGATCATTGCTAATGAAATTTCCGAAAGTACTGGTATTCCTATGAGTTGGGATGGACGATTCAATACTATCGTTTTTTTACCTTCTCGAGCAGTACCAGATGTTCCTGCACTCAGTCATTATTGGGGTATAAAAAGTAATGGCGAAGTGAAAGTGAGAGGTATAGAAGTGAGGCGCAGAGACATGCCAAAAATTGTAAAAGATGCTCAATATACCTTTATTGACGTATTTCAAGGAGCAACGTCTGTTGAGGAGTTCAAAAAAAGAATACCTGAAGCAAAGAAAAAACTCTTTGAATATGTGGAGAGAGTATACTCAGGAAAAGTCTCTCGCGATGATCTCACGATAAAACAAAAGATCTCTCGAAGTCCAAATCAATATAAGGTAAATACATACCAAGCGGTTGCTGCTAGACAATTAGAACGATCCGGTATTATAGCATCTGCAGGAAAGAACGTGAGATATATTATCCTTAATGCTGATGCGGATCCGAATTTTCCTGAAAAAAAAGTTATCCTTTCAGATTTATATGATGAAAAGAAACATGAGTATGATAGAAAAAAATATGTCGAACTACTGAAAAGAGCTTTTGAAAATATTTTTCCCTTTGAATTCCCGGAGCTTAAGGAACTGCTAACATCAGACTACAATAAAAAATCTCTTCAAAAAGATCTTTCATGCTTCATCTGATTTAAAAAAAGATTAGGGAATTGAAATTATCCCAAAGAAATCAAATATTATTATTATTAGACATATTAATTCTAATAAGATCCAGAGATTGCGTTTCAAGTTTCTAATTGCTCCTAGCGCTTTACCGGAATAGTTAATTAGGTTATATATGAAAATAATTACCCATGTAGTCACTAAAAATATGATTGGGAGTATCAATGCGACTAGTTGAGGACCCACATAAGTAATCAAATATTGATACCCAAGAATCGTAAATCCTGTTATTACTAAAGTAAAACCAAGTCCGAATGAGTATTCTGCGAATTTTACAAATCGGTTAATGCGGGATTCAGAAACATTTCCTAGATTTGCTTCAAACTGAGCTTTCGAATTAGCAGATACAGAATTAACAAAAAATATAAATGAAATCATTAATAAGAAAGTACTTGTAACTATCCCATTTGTAGGTGGAACTTGCCAAATTAAAGCTAATATTGTCAAAACTGCTCCAATCATGACGGTACTGAGTACAATCCAGTCTCTAACATTGATTTTAGTTATTTCTTTTTCTTTCATTTTCTTAATCTCAAAATTCCTAATTAATTAAAATTACTTGAGACTTAAAATTTAAAGATTATGATGAAAAGTTAAAAAAAAGAAGAAGATTATTTGAAAGGTTGCCTTATGACAGTTTTCATATTTTCCGGTTTTGCTTTCCGTGGATCACTAAGATATATTTCATGATGTTTAAGATTATGCCCATTAAAGTTTCCACTATTTGTTTTAATAAAATTATGAATTTTTTCAATTGTTGGACCTTCTTCGGAATAAGGACCTATGTGCATTATCTGAGCTGCTTTTCCTTCTTTATATTTTTCAAGCCGAAGTTTTGATATTGAATTTTTTAGTTCTGGTTTTTTATTCATTGTAGTTTTAATTGCTTTATCAATTATATCCTGAGTTATCCAATCAGGTTGCATGATCATCATCGTCCATTTCCATTTATTTCTATTTCCCTTAGTAAAATCTGCCATGTTATCTGCCCACCAAAGACCTTCTAATGGAGGAACGACATAATCTTTGCCCTTTCCTTTGCTTATGAATTTTATCTTAAAGGCTACAGGATACAAAGCATTAAGAGCATCTAAATATTCTTGAGAATCTCCAGGAGATCCCTTACCATCAATCATTAAAAATTGCATCTCTGGAACATTAACAATTACTACTTCTTTTGAATTAGGCTCGTAAAAATCCTTCATCGATTTTTTAAAATCAATTTTTGTAGGCATCAATTTCACCTTTATTATATTATTGTATATTACTCTCTAGGTTGAAACGCATTAGCAGGACATTTTGCAGTATCAAGGGTGGCAGGAACTTCATGTCCAAAACAATCCCCTTTAGTATCGTCTATAGGTTTATAAAATTTACAATCTTTACATTGGGCCATCTTTATAATTACCTTAAAACTATTTTTTAGACATTATGAATTTATATTATTTGTGACAATATGAATTTTATTCTATTACAAAAAATATTTAAGTTACGTCACAAATCAATTTAATAACGAAATAATAAAGATAATAATTAATTTAAAAAAATGAATTCGAAGATTCTCTCTTTTCTTAATAATATTGGATTTTCTGATATTCAAATTGAGATATATAAATATTTTTTAACTCATAAATTTGGTACTATAAGCGATATTAAAAGAGAACTTAAATATTCCTACACTCAAGTATATCATAACCTCCTTTATTTAGAAGTAAAAAACCTTGTAAAATCTTCAACAAACTCTAAACCAAAAACATTTTTTAGAGTTAATCCAAAAATAGCTTTAACTGAATTAATAAATAAGAAATTCAGTATTTTTAAAAATAGTATTAAGAAAATCGATGAGGAACTTAAAGCTCAAGAGAGTAAATTTGGTCGCTGTCTGAAGGATATTAGCTTTTACCATTATTCTGATGTCAATCTTGCTTATGAAAATTTTCACAATTTATTTGAATCAGTTCAGAAAGAAATTATCCTAACTTCATTACCTCCATCTATGTTGAAAAGATTAAAACCTAGTCTTCATGAAGTTTATAGGAGGGGGATACAGATTAAGTTATATTTCTCATTAGCAGACTTTGAAGAAATCCAGAATTATCTTGAAATTGTCACAGACATTTTAAAAAAAATTAAAGTAGAAATAATCCAAACAGAAGAAAAAACATGTCAGGTTATTAGATATAACGATGAAATTGTAAATATGGGGAATATTCTTTTAGATGAGAATTATCTAAACTCTATTATCTTCAAAGAAGATTCAACCTTTCATATTGATGGTTTTCGAAGTCCTTTTGCAAAACAAGCTAAAAATTACTTAGAAGTACTAACAGTCATTAAGAGAATAGAAATTGAATACCCTGAACATATTAAAAAAGTATTAGATACAATAAAAGAAAGTAAAATGATTAAAACTAGAGATATTGCTAGTAAATCGAAGATGGGTGGTGATAAATTAAAAGAAATCTTAGAATTTCTAATTGATGAAGGTGTAATTGAAGAAATTATCATAAAAGGAGAAAAAGCTGGACGACCTAAGCATGTATTTTCTCTAATAACATAATAAAAAATACTGTTAAATTAGTTAAAAACCATTATTATTGGTCACTTTCCTTCTAAAGAATATAGATGATGGTTTTCCCATAAATATCTTAATTAATAAGATTTTTTTGTACTTTTGGAACGAAATATAGAATATATACTTTAAATCTAAATAGACAAATTTGCATTGTTCTTTTAGCTATTAGAAAATTGATACTCTGTATTGATTTATTTTAAAGAAATATGAATATATAATTATGTCAAAAGCAGTTTCATATTACGACTGGGAATTATCATTCAAGAATAAGTCTGAAAAGGTTCAGACAATACAAAAAGATGAAATTAATTCACTAGGTATTTCTAATAATAACTTTAAAGACTTTATGAAGAAATGGAAAGAAAAAAATCTTTCATAAATTTTTTTCTTGTTTCTTTTAAGCATCATTTTTATATTCTCTCTGTTTCGTATGGATATTAAATCATTTTAGAAATATCTTTATTCAATTATATTATAACGATTAAAGAGTTTAACAATCAGCTTTACGAGCCAAAAATATTTTTTAGAAATTTTACTAATTAATGTGTTCAGAAATGGCATATTATCATCGGCTTTAGATGGTAAATTATTCGCAAAATCGGGCCAATTTAATCCACCAGTTCCTTTAGGTGGGTGACCAAAGCTTTTAACCTTTTTCCAATTATTTTCATGTGTTTTTGACCCCAACCATGTTTTGTCTGTTTTAACGTAGATTACTTCATTCGATTTTAATTTTATAACTCCAAAGACGTTAATAGGACCGATTCCTCCAATATAGTCAATGTTTTCAATAATTATCAAATTTTCACCCTTTTTAATATAATCTTTAATATTAAAAATCCCGATATTATTTTCAATTCCAACAAAATTTAATGTTCTTCTTGTAATTACATGACCAATATATTCATTATTTATATATATTTTGGCGAAACATCCTGCAATTACTTGTAAATAAGCCTGACTGATTTCTTCGTCAATATCAAATTGTTTTTTATAAAACGTTTTATGAATCTCATGTATATGATTTGAATTTAAATAAATTAATTCACTCGGGATGTTCGGATCTTCCCATAGGCTATTAGTTCTAAGTTCATTTAATTTATCATCATAAAACTGCGCTAACCATAAATATTTTTGCTTAACTGACTTAAATCCTTCTTTCTTAGAACATTTTAGCCATAAGATCTCATATTCATTTAGTAAATCTATTAAATCTTCCTTCACATCTTCAATCTCTTTTATCAATCGGTCTTTTCGTTTTTCATTCTTTTTTAAGTAATATTCAATAAAATTCTTCGAAATAATCCGTTTTTTACAATAAAATTTTATATGTTTGGCAATAAAAGCAAGATTTCTAATATTTATTTTATTTTTAGGGATGATAATTTCTAACTCTTTACATTTTTCAATTATACTTTCCATATCAGAAATTAATTTGTCAAAACCCTTGGTTTTGATACTTTTTTTGTATTTTGGGGTATTTTTACTAAAAGGATGAGCAAAAAAATGATTATAATACCCCGAAGGTCGTGTGTGCAACAAATTTTTATCTTGTATTAATCTAAATTTGCTAAAAATTTCAGTTAATCGGTGATCATTTAATCCAAAGAAATGAATAAATAAACCCTGCCAGAAATTTAATTTATTAATTTCTTTAATTGGATTCCAACCTACCATAGCAGAGAAAGCAAATCCATAAATCCTATTCTCTCGAATTTCTTTATTCTTATAATCACCCCAGCTTGCGGTAATTTCTCCGATTGCTCCTTTTTCGTATCCATATTTAATTAGAGATATAATATTTTGTTCATACTTACCGATTGATGGAAAAATTCTATTGAAATCCATTATTGAAGGATTAACTATAATGGAAAAATCTTTTTTTTTAATTTTATCTAATATAGGATATGTTTTTTTCATATTATAGTTCCAATATGTAATAATCATGTCTTCAGGTAAATTTTCCAATGCATCCTTGAATTTATAAACGAGATCATGGTAGATAATAACTTTTTGATATCCATGTTTTTTAACAATTTCATAAACTCTTTTATAATGTTTAAAATAAGCATTTCCAAGACCAACTTCATCAATATATTGTTTGGAATTTACCATACCAACATCTAAATTTTCATTGGCTCCTATATGAAAATATTCAGAATTAAAGGCTCCACTCAATTCATCAATCATTTCATCCAAAATGTTATAAATTTCTTCATTTGCAATATTTAAACTATTTGAACCTGGAAATTCACCATACTTCCAATATTTAGGATCTTGTAAAATATTATCCCAATTACCTATAGTTTGAAAAATAGGAATTACATCAACAAACAACTTTTTAGCAAAATCAATTAATTCTCTTATATCTTCTTTAGAATACGCACCTCTGTTTTCTGTAATGTCAGGATAATTTTTAAACTTAAACATATCAAGCATATACCCTAAATAATATTGATTTATCTTATAATAACTTAGAGTTTTAATGAATTTCTTTAAATTTTCAATTTTAGGTGCTTGTCCTCTTGAAATATCATCAGAAATGCCACGAATTTGTAAAGAAGGAAAATCTAATATTATTAAATTATTTATTGAAAGTTTATCTTGAGCTAAATTTAATAATTGAATAAAAGTTTGAACTCCATAAAACAAACCTTGCAAAGAAATTGCTTCTATAATCACTTTAGAATCTTTAGAGATTAAGAGATACCCTTGATCTTTATAGATTTTCTTCTTTTTAACTTTCTTATAAAGCAATTCTGGAAAAATAGATACATTCTGTTTCAAAAATAACTTTATTTGGGGATATTTCTCAGCATTTTGGACTCCAATTACCTCTAAATTCTTCTTTAAACTAGAAGATCTTAAAGACTTTTGTATTTGTTCGATAATATAATTATTTTCTTCTGTTAGATTTGTGTATAATTTTGAAAATTCGTTAATTTTCATTTTTGGAGAATCGATAATCTTAATATATTGAGGGTTAGGAATTAGTAATAATTCTTCTTTTGTATCTTCAGTTTGAACTAAATTTTCTAAAAAAAGAAACATAATATTAATTAAATAGTATTACAAAAAAATATAGCTAAAATAGAAAAATTAGTATAAATTTAAATTTATACTTCTTCTCCTCGCCTTCTAGCTTCGATATCCTTTAAATCCTTTCTAAGAACTTTACCCACCAGAGTCTCTGGTAACTCTTTTCTATACTCTATATGTTTTGGCACTTTGTAGGGTGCGACGTTTTTTCTACAGAATTCTTTTAATTCATTTGTTATTTCTTCATTTTCTCTATAACCATCCTTTAAAACTACATATGCCTTAACATGTTCACTACCTGGGATTTTTGGATTAGGAACTCCAATTATCGCAACATTTTCAACCGCTTCATGCTCAAACAAAACATCCTCAAGTTCTCTTGGATATACTTTAAATCCACTAACATTTATCATATCTTTTTTTCTGTCAACAATATAGAAATAGCCATCTTCATCCATTTTACCAATATCACCTGTTAATAACCAACGATCCTTGATTTGATTTGCTGTAGCTTCTGGTTTATTCCAATATCCTTTCATCACCTGAGGACCTTTTATTATAATTTCCCCTTCTTCACCAATAGGCATTATTTTAGTATAATCGTCAATATTAACAATTTTAACTACTGTATCACTAATAGGCATTCCAACAGAACCAATTTTCCTTGTTCCGTTAAATGGATTACTATTAGTTACAGGTGAAGATTCCGTTAAACCATAACCTTCAAGAATTTTCCCTCCAGTCCTTTCTTCAAATTCTTTCTGAACCTCAGGCGGCATTGGAGCAGCTCCAGTGTTACAAATTCTAATAGATTTTAAATCTTTGGCATAATCTTCGAGATCATCTCTTTCCAATAAACGCATATAAATTGTCGGAACTCCTGGAAACATTGTAGGTTTCGTAGATTTTATCAGCTCGAATAAAGATTTTTGATCTCTTGGATCTGGATTTAGTGCTATTGTTGATCCACTATAAATATGTAAATTCATACATACCGTTTGACCATAAATATGGAATAATGGTAGATTGGTTAGAATAGTTTCTTTTCCTCTTCTAAAATCATCCCCACCCCAAGCAACTACAGCCATACAATTCGATACAATATTATAGTGAGTAAGCATCGCACCTTTAGGTAATCCAGTTGTACCACCAGTATATTGAAGACACACGGGGTCTTCTTTTGCATTAATTTCAAATTGAGGTGGAGCGGGTTTTGTATTATTAATTAAATTAAGAAATTGGAGAGTTCCTGAGATTTCTGGCGGGTTTCTAGGAGCCATTTGTGCATAATCGAGGACATTTGTAATAATGATATGACGAAGGCGTGTACGCTCTTTTATTTTATTAATTTTTTCTACTTGATTATCCCATGCAATAATAATCTCTGCGCCAGAATCGTTTAATTGATAAGCAAGTTCGTGTTCTGTGTGTAAAACTGAACAAGCAGTGACAATTCCACCCGCCTTCAATATACCATAGTAACTCATGATAAATTGAGGAAAATTTGGGATCATTATAGCAACAACTTGTCCTTTTTTCAATCCCAAATTAACTAAGGCAGTTGCGAGTCTCTCTGCAATATCTTTCAACTTTTTATAAGAAATTTTATTTTTCATAAACCAGATCGCAGTTCGACTGCCAAATTCATCTGCTGAATTATCAAGAAATTTATAAACATTCATTTCAGGATATTCAATGCTACTAGGAACTCCCTTATCATAGTTTTTCAACCAAGGTTTCCCAGCATAAGGGTCTTCACTCATCTTATATTACCTTTTTAACCTATTATGTTTTTTGTTTGATTAAATTAAATAATTTGAGATATAATAATTAATTTTCTTTATTCTTCGCTTAAAATATCAATGGCATTAATTGCAGATTCACATACATAATCGCATCTGTCATGTATCAACCCATTTAAGCTTGAAATTATCTCATCTGTATTTACTCCTATTAATCCCAGTGCTTCGGATGCTCTCCATCTAACATCTGGGTTTTCATCATGAAGAGCGTTTATTAACGATGGAAGTACTTTACTTGAAATTGAACCTAATTTACCTAAAGAAAGTGCTGCTGCACGTCTCACAATGTATTTTGGATCATTTAAAGCTTTTGCAAGCGCATAAACCGCCTCTTCTGAATTTATTCCAATCTCCCCTAATGCTCTAGCAACTTCTACTCTAAAAGATGCTTTTTTAGATCTAGGATCTTCTAGAAATGTTAAAATTGCTTTTTTAAATTTATTTATAAATGTAGGATCTATTTGCTTCTCTATTTCAGGGGTATTCAAAAGGTTGATTAATACGGGTATTGCTTCTTCGGCATCAGTACCAATTCCTCTTAATGCAGAAATAATAATGTTTTTCATACTCATATTTGATTTTTCAATTGTATTAATTAAATATGGAACAGCCATCTTCCCTATGTTTCTGAGGGCATCAGCAGCTTTACCTCTAACTTTTTCAACCTTATCATTTAATAGGTCTGATATCCTTTCAATAATTTTTAAATCAGATATTTTCATTTCACCTAAAGTCTCAACTGCTATTTTCCTAACTATATCATTCTTATGAGAAAGTACTTCTAAAAGACTAGGAATTGCAGCTTCTCCAATATCAACCAGAGTAGTAGAAACTCTGTATCGTACTCTCCAATCAGGGTCTTCAAGAGCAGTTATTAAATTTGGTATTGCTTTTATAGAACCTCTTCCAATCTTACTAATCGATTGAGCAGAGACAGTTCTAACTGCCCAACTTACATCTTTAAGGCTATTCATTAAATATGGAATTGCTTCGTATGCTTCTGTTCCAAGATCTCCGAGAGATTTTGCAGCTTCAGTTCGTAAAATCTCAGAATTATCATCTAAAGCTTCTATTAACCCTGCTATAGCTTCGCTAGTTGGTTCTCCAATCCTACCAAGCGCAATTGCTGCTTCTTTTCTAATTGATTCTTCCTTGTCTTTTAACATTTTAGATAATTGTGGAATTGAATCTTTTGCCATATTTCCAATTTTTCCCATTGTTCTAGCAGCTTCACGACATATACTCCAATCATTATCCTCTAAGCACTCTTTTAATTTTGAAAGCCCATCAATAGATTTTTGACCTATTTCTCCTAATATGAGAATAGCATTGAATTTAACGGATCTAATATCACTATCTAAATGACTTATTACTTCTTTTATTACAGATTCATCTTTCTCGATTCGGGACAAAACTAGATCGATTCTAGCATCTCTTAATAATTGTTCTAAAGGAGCAGACATTTGTTATCACCCTAAATACCTAAATACACCTGTTTAATTCGTGGTTCTCTTTTTAATTCTTCTTTTGTCCCTCGCATCTCAATTTTTCCTTCTTCCAGAACATGAATATTTTGCGAAACATCCATTGCTAAAACAGCATCTTGTTCAACCAATAATGTTGTTGTTCCTTCTTTTTTTATTTTTTCAATAGCATCAAAAATACTCTTCTTAACTTTAGGTGCTAATCCTAAAGAGGGCTCATCCATAAGTAATAGTTTTGGATTAGACATTATTGCACGAGCAATTGCTAACATTTGTTGTTCTCCCCCACTAAGAGTTCCTGCTCTCTGTTTTAACCTTTCCTTTAAACGTGGGAATATTTCATAAATAAAATCTAATAGTTCATTATACTTTTTCATATCTCTAAGTGAATATGCACCTAGCCTTAGATTTTCTGCTACAGTCATATCATAAAATAATCTACGGCGTTCTGGGCAATGAGAAATCCCCTTTTTAGCAATCTTGTAAGCTTTCATATCATCGATCCTTTCCCCCAGAAATTCTATTTTTCCTCTATCAGGCTCTTCAAGACCAGAAATTACTCTAAGAAGAGTAGATTTTCCTGCTCCATTAGGACCAATAACAGAGTCTAATGATTGGTTCTCTACTTTTAAATTAATTTCTTCAAGAGCTCTGGCTTTTCCATAATAATGATATACTTTTTTTATTTCAAGCAAATTCTCCACCTCTACCTAAATATGCTTCAAGCACAATTTTATTACTAGCAACCTCCTGAGGAGGTGCATCTATAATAAACCTACCTTGGTGCATCGCAATTACTCTTGGTACTAGAGTCATCAACTCTCGAAGTACATGTCCAGTCATAAAAATAGTAACCCCATCATCATGTAAATTCTTAATTAATTCAGTTATTACTACCCCTTCCTCGTGTGATAATCCACTAAAAGGCTCATCTAAAAGAAGTAATTCTGGATTGGTTCCAAGAGCTTTTCCAATTTGCAATTTTCTCAAATCTCCATGAGGTAATATAACTGGAGGTATTCTAGCTTTATCTATAAGACCTACAGAAGCAAGAATTGAACTTGCATGTGCTTCAGTACCAACTTTTTTAGTAAGTTTTTTTCCCCTCTCCGATAAACAAGGTACTGTTATATTATCAAGTAAACTTAGAAACTTGAATGATCGTACTAGTTGAAAAGTTCGTGCAATTCCTAAATTTACTATTTTGAAAGGTCTCATTCCAGTAATATCAATACCATCAAATCTAATTCTACCAGAAGAAGGTTTTTCAAACCCACTAATTAAGTTAAAAACTGTTGTTTTACCTGCACCATTTGGACCAATTAGACCTACAAATTCTCCTCGTTTGATTTCAAAGCTAAAATCATTAACTGCTGTTAATCCTCCATACTTTTTTGTTAAATTTTTAACTTCTAGAATGACTCCCATACTTTAACTCATCTTAGATTTAAAATTCTTTAAAATTTTATCTACCTAACAATATATCCCACATATCTTTCAAACGCTCTAACACAGGTCTTAATATCCCATGTTCAGCAAACCTAACAACAATAATTAATATAATTGAAAAAATTAAAAAGACATAGTTTTCAAAACCAATCTGTATCAAAGAATATTCAAGAAAGATGAAGAAAAAAGCACCTAATGCTGATCCAGAGATCGTTGTTAGACCACCTAATGATGCCATCAAAATAGCAAAAAACGATATAACGGAACCAAAATTTCCAGAAGGATTTACAGCTCCAATATATAAAGCGTAAAAAGAACCAGCAATTCCAGCGAATAAAGCGCTTAACATAAATGCATAAGCTTTATATCTAGTTGTATTAACTCCTGAAGCATCAGCACCCATTTCATCATCTCGAATAGCTTTTAAGATAGTTCCAAATTTAGATTTAACAATCTGAAATATAATGATAAAAATTGCTATCATTGAAATAAAAATTATGAAATATTCAATAATTGGATTAGGAGCAATCCTAGGAAGTCCAGAAATTCCCTCTGAACCAAAAAATATAAACGCCAAGGATCCCATCAAAAATAACTTTAATAATATTAAACTAAATGCAAGCGTTCCTAAAGCCAAATAAGGGCCTTTTAATCGTAAACACGGAACTCCAATAATTAGTCCAAAAAAAACAGCACCTAAGGCACCAATTATAAATGCTACCCAGATTGGAAAATTTTGATAGCTAATAAGATAAGCACAAAGGTACCCTGCAATTCCAAAAAAAATAGAATGACCAAAACTAATTTGTCCCGAGATGCCAGTTAATAGATCCCAACTTGCCGCAAATATTGAGTAGATCATTGCCAGAGTAAATTGACGTACAAAAACATACAAAAAATTTTGGTTTGGAGAAAGAAATGGAAGGAAAATAAAAGCAATTAATGTAAAAAGAGTTAATCCCCCGGTAAAAGTTTTAGCCCAAGATTTTATATAATTAGGTAACTCTGAAACTTTATTCTTAAAATTTTGTTTAATCAATATGCTATCTCACCTCTTCCTTTCCGAATAATCCTTGTGGTCGTATTAAAAGCATGATTACAATGACAATTATAGGGACTAAATGAGCCCAAGAAGGTCCATTTGGGATAAAAACAGAGGTGAAGCTAGTAATATATCCAACAATAAAGGATCCAACGATACTCCCAATAAGGCTTCCCATTCCTCCAAGGATAACTACTGCGAATGAGCTTGTTAAATATTCCCATCCCATATGCGGTCCATTTATAGAAGCTCCTGGTAAATAAAGATATGCACCAACTCCAGCAAGAAATGCGGAGATCATTACAGTATATAGAAGGATTCTATTACCATTTATGCCCATAAGTGTTGCAGCTTCACGATCTTGTGATACAGCGCGAATTGATTTGCCTAACTTTGTTTTACTAATAAATAATGCGAATGATAATACAATAATTAAAGATATAATAATAAGTAATATATATTGATTAATCATTGTATATCCAAAAACCTCTATAGAACCGGTAATTAATCTTAATTGTGGAATTGACCAAGATTCTGTACCTGAAATAATTAAAACTAATTGTTCTATGAAGAAAGCTAAACCAAAAGTTATAAGAACAACTCCTACATGAGTATCTTGAAGTGGTTTAATGAGTAATATATAAGTCAGCCCTCCTAATATTGTTATAAACCCTAATGTTATAATAACTACAAGCCAACTAAGCCCAGCAAATATTGGCCATGATAACATCCATAAAAGTAGATAACCAGTTAACATGAAGTAAGCTCCATGAGCTAAATTCATAATACCACCCACTCCATATACTAAAGAGTACCCTAAAGATATTAATGCTAATACAGCACCTTGTAAGGTACCATTAAATAACATATTAATAATATCTGTAACCATAACAATTAACTCTGAATGTAAATAATTAAATATCTTTTATTTATAATTCAATCTCATCTCTTATAAAACTAATCATTATGTCAATTTTAGACAATTATATATATTTTTTCGATACAAAATAGTAAAAAAAAAAGAAATTATTTAGAATTTGAATTTTCTATATTATGGTGTTGGTGTACTCCAGGCAGTATGAACCCATGGTGGTACTTGATATGTGCCCATAGGAGTAATTCTATCATTTGGATATTCATTGCCATATGCAGGGACAACGACCTTAGTACTATCTGCCTGCCATTGCACCCACATAGTATATGAAAATGGCCAACCTTCAACTAAATCATGAGTGTCAGGCCACCACGCACCTCCTCCGCTCACTCCTGGATGGGGATTGGCTCTTGTCCAAGTTTCCATTTCTGCTATAATATCGAGGGCATCGAGTGAATCTTGTGCAACTGCTGCATCTATAATCCCCATTACAGCATCATGTGAACCACATGCAATATAAAGTGGTTCATGTCCGAAATGTGCAATAAATGCATCCCAAAATGAGATAGTAGTTGCACTTTTGTTACACCTATGTATTGTTTGCATTATCGTTTCATATATACAATCACCACCACTTTGTGCCCAAAATGTATCTAATTGTGACTGTACATCTATTCCTATTATAAGATAATTTGGCTGTAGAATTGCATATTGTTGCATCATCATAATCCCTCCTTGAGCAGAGATAGTTGGGATTAAAATATCAACACCTTGAGCTGTCATTGTCTGTAAGTGAGTATTCATATCTGCCGCACTTAAGGTGACATCATATCTAATTACTGCTGCTGCTGGAACTGTTATTTTACCACCAGAATAATAGGCTAATCCAGGTGGCATGTTGGTTGTCATACCTTCTGTCCAAGTTAAATCTTCAGCAAGAATACCCACTGTATCAATTTCTTCGCCTCCATAACCTCCTGCATAAGTAGCATTTAAAACAGCTTGATAAGTAAGAAGAAAAGCGACAATTTCAGCGGATAACGCGGATGAGTTTATCGGCATAAATCTAAAGAAATATTTATATCGATCATAATAATTTTTAACGTTTGCACAGAATATATCTGTGGCCGCTCCTGTATTAATAAAGATTATCTTATTATCCATAAATACCTCTTGATATGCTAGTAATGCTTCGCTTCTAAATCCACCAACTGCAAAATCAATCTTTTTATTATATACTAACCTCTCCGCAGCAGCTATTCCTCTTGAAGTTACTAAATTCGGATTGGATTCATCAGTATCTTCTCTTGTTACTCCAATGTAATAAGTAGTACCATCAATAGTAACTCCTCCTCCTTCATTTATTGTTTTAGCAGCGAAATATACACCCTCATAATTAGCATCTCCTTGAATTTCTCCAGTATCACCAGCACAGCCAAATTTAATTATTAGATCGGAAGTTAACCCTGCTGGAGCGCCAGGGCAATCTTTTGAGCCCCATACGTATTCACCGGCCCCTGGTGCTAATAGAAAATACCAAGCACCAACACCAATACCTGTTCCAATAGCTGCAATAATCACTATTGCTAAAATTCTTTTTGTTAATGTTTCCATAAATTAAATCACTTCTTTTTTAAATCTTTACAAACTTTTTCTATTTTAATTTAGATTTACAAATATTAGTTCATTTAAACATATATTTAAAGTTTTCAACTTTTCATATACTAAAATAAAAATTACTATAGTAATTTTCCTAGCCAATCTTTTGACTTATTAAAAGAAATTTATGTAGATTTGAAATCCAACTATTATCCCAACAACAATTACCAAAACTATAAAGATTATAAGGGTATAAAATCTCCACTTAATTGAGATATTTTCACTTCGTTCTTTATATTTTATATAGGGTAATAATATTACTCCCAAGATCCAAATTGATATCCAAAAAGTGAAAATATACCAAACAGGGGTTATAACAGCAAATAATAGTATAATAATACTTCCCCAACTAATAATTAATCGAAACATTCGACGTCTAAACATTACATTAACGTCATCGGATTTTTTGGATGGAATTAGGGAGTATAGGATTCCAAAAATAGGAAATATTAGGAGTATTGAATGAATCCAATTTAAAATATTACCTACAGCGGGAGACAATGAGATACCAATTAAAATTGATATGAAAATGCTAAAAACTATCCAGAGTGCTTTATAATGTATCCTTATAAATTGGTAGATTTTAAGGAACATGTTCTTAATTGCTAATTCAAGTGCTTTAATAAATTTTGAGAGATAATCTATAATATTATTGATAAAGCGTTTTAATTCTTCTAAAAGAAAAATAAACGGATAAAGTAAAAGACCAAAACTTAGAACTGTAACACCTAAGCCTAGAGAGGAAACCCGATACACTATCAAACATAGTAAAATAAATATTACTAGCCAGAAGAAAAACGATGTAGATGAATGCTTTTTAAATGGTTTTAAATGTATTGCCAAAAATACAACAAATATTAACGAACTACTACTTAAATTTAAGATTAGATCAAAGTTTGGAATTCCTAGTAATGATAAAAACAAATCAATGGATAATAATGCTCCAATTATTAGAAATGAAAAAGATCTCAACGATTTGCGTAATTTTTCATTAAGTATTTTATCAAATAGAGATATTATAAATATAATAAAAATTGAAGCTAACACCAAGTTGAGGTTAAGAAATTGATTCAAACTGCAGAAATACAAAGGCCATGTTATGAAATTGAGATAAGTAATTATTATAAGGCTAGACTTGATTTTCTTTTTGTTGGAAGCAATGAATTTCCAATAAGCTAATAAATTAAAAAGATAAGCAAACTCAAGAATCAGAATTATTATGATAAGAGGAATAACAGTAAAAAAGAATTCTATAAAATAAATACTATAAATCCACATTAAATAAGTGGTTGTAAATATCATTATAAAAATCCAAGAAAATGATTTGATATAATCAGTAATTTTTCCTAAAAACTTTAACAGAATGCTGTCAATTATCATCAACACGTGAATTACAATGCTAGAAATCAATAGTATTAATTGTATATTAAAGCCCTGCAATGCTAATGGCTGAATTATAGAAAAACATAATGTAGCATAAAAACCTATACCTAATAGTCTATGAATGTATTTTTTAGCTTTAGCATAAACCTCTTTTTTATCAGGGAAAAATAATTCTAAAGCCTTAAAGAAAGAATAATTTGTATAAAACTGCATTATGAGAAAAATAAAAATCTCTAAACTGAGTAAGAATGGATATTGAAACATAAGATTGTGAAGTATTAATAATAATGTTAGTGAAAATATGAAATAGCTAATTGTATGAACTAAACGTGCATAACTCCTCTTTACTTTTTTTATAGAATAAATATCCAATAATGTCAAAACAAATAATATTGACAAAGCTACCATAATACTTTCAAAAATTCCCAAAAACACGTTCACTAAGCCATAGATCATAAAACTGATTTCAAGGTATAATATCAATACCATTAATGAATGAATCTTTAGCAGAAAGTTTGGATATTTTTCTTTTGCTATAATAATATTAAAATGAAATATAGGTACGAATGAAAGGCATACTTCTATGAAAATTATTAAATTAATCGAAATGAAATTCAAAATACCCAATAAAGTGAAGATATAAATCAGGTTTAATGCTAATAATCCTTGAAATACAATGAATAGAGCAAATTCGATTCTATTTTTTATATTTTTTTCAAATTTAACGAATAATATACTAAATACATACAGTAAAAGTGATGAGTTTTGGAATAATAATGTAAAATATCCAAATCCTCCTAACTGGTTAAATATAAGTATCAAACCATCAGAAATTAAAGATGCTACAAAAAAAGAACTCCATATAAATGAATTATAAATTAGTATTAATCGAAGTTTTGAAATAATTTCTTTTGAAATCTCCATTTGAGATAAAAAATGTA
>SMTZ1_10002742_pt1 | contig 17639 bp, 20 predicted proteins | sample DeeMarSWOR136_30_FD_25667 | JGI IMG/M metagenome (IMG submission 25667)
TTCCATATCATGACCTATTTCATTTCAAAATTAAATGAAAGGGAAATGAAAGTTAGAAGACTTGAAATGATACCACTTTCTGTTGTCATAACAAATATTGCTACAGGAGCATTTTGTAAACGGTCAGGTTTAAAGGAGGGCCAGGTTCTTAAAGCCCCCACCCTGGAATATATTGATATTAATCCGGAATCAAAGAATTCTGTATTAGATGATGTACAAATTTTAGATCGTGAGATTGTTACACCCGATGAATTAAAAATAATTTCCCGCATGACTTTAAAAACAAATGCTTTAATAAAAGCATTTTTACATAGAAGAAAAATAAAACTTGTAGACTGTAGGTTGCGCTTTGGGAAACATAAAGGGCATATCATAATAGCTGAGGAATTGACACCAGATACCTGTCGCTTATGGGATAGTGATACAGATGAAAAAATGGATAAAGATCGATTTCTCCTTAATTTGGGACAGTTAGATCAAAAATATCAGGAAGTTTATGATAGAATATTTGCAGAAAGTTAATCCATATGATCTCCCCTGATGGATATAAAAACATTTTTATTTCAATCGTGATCTTTTTTTTATTTCTCATTTTGATCTACTTCTTTCCGATAATTATTTTCAAGATCCTGACTGCTCTGATTGGAATACTCGTTCTATTTAATATTTACTTTCATCGAGATCCAGAGAGGGAAATTCCGCAAGGTGAGAATTTGCTGGTATCGCCAGCAGACGGGAAAATCGTAAAGATCGATGAAGTATATGAACCTTTTTACTTTAAAAGTAATGTAACCTGTATCAGTATCTTTCTATCCATCTTTGATGTGCATGTTAACCGTATTCCCATGAGTGGAAAAATTGATTTTCTAAAGTATAATAATGGCAAGTTTTTAGTTGCTTATAATGATAAGGCGTCACAAGATAATGAGCAGAGTATAATCGGCATTAGAAAAGGTGAGAGAAGGATTTTATTCAAACAAATTGCTGGAATAATTGCCAGAAGAATTATATATCATCTCAGCATGAATGATTCTGTAAGGGTAGGGGAGCGATTTGGTTTAATACGCTATGGTTCCCGCGTGGATATATTTTTTTCTGGCAACGTTGAAATCAAAGTCAATCTAAATGACCATGTCTATGGCGGAAAAACCATCATAGCTGAGTTTAAATAATATGATAAAAGTCTCCCGTTCGATCGTACCTAGTTTTTTTACTGTGGGTAATATGTTTTGTGGACTTTATTCGGTCATAGCTGCTTTTGCCGAGAATTTCACCTTGGCTGCTTGGATGATTTTCTTTAGTGCTTTTCTAGATGCTATGGATGGGAAAGTGGCCAGATTTACCGGATCTGCAAGCCGTTTTGGTGTGGAATACGACTCATTGGCCGACGTCATTTCTTTCGGTTTTGCACCTGCCATACTTGTCTATACCGCCTATGCCAAGAATATGGGGATTGTGGGAATACTACTCTGTTTTCTTCCCTTACTGTTCGGTAGCATTCGCCTGGCTCGCTTTAACATCCAGCTTAAAGGATTTAATAAAGATTTTTTTAGTGGATTACCTATTCCCATCGCCGCATTAACCCTATCAAGTTTTATACTTTTTTCACAATTTTTATATGATGTTCCGGTTAAATACCCCAAAGTCATGATAACGCTTATTTTTCTGGTATCAATTTTAATGGTCAGTACCATACAATACGAAACAATACCCAATCTAAGATTTAGAGGGACTGCTAAAGACAAAACCAAGTTATTACTCTTTTTAACTGGAATAATCTTAGTTATTATTTTTCCAAATCAGGTTTTGTTTCCCTTGATGTTGCTGTATATATTATCAGGAATCGTTGTATGGATTCTTCGCTTAAATAAAGGTGTATCTTCATTAGAAGAAGGGCTATGAGTTGTGAAAGCAAAAATTAAGGTTTATTTAAAGCAGGGTATTTTAGATCCGCAAGGGAAAGCGGTCTTACATGCCATAGCTCACCTGGATTATAAAGGTGTACAGGATGTGCGCATTGGTAAATATATTGAGATAACATTTTCTAATTCAGCAAAACAAAATATGAAAAAAGATGCTGATCAAATATGTAAAAAATTGTTAGCAAATCCCATTATGGAGAATTATGAGATAGAGTTCGAGGATATAGCGTGAGCGTAGCTGTGATCGTATTCCCTGGGTCAAATTGTGATCATGATATTTATTATGCCTTTAAAAAGGTGTTAAAGCAGAGAACTAATTTTGTCTGGCACCGAAATAGCAATCTCGATGGTTATGACATAATCGTTCTCCCCGGTGGCTTTTCGTACGGGGATTACCTGAGATGTGGTGCTATTGCCCGATTTTCCCCTGTTATGCAAGAAGTTATCGTAAAAGCAAAAAAAGGCCACAAGATTTTGGGCATATGTAACGGTTTCCAAATTTTAACAGAATCTGGATTATTACCAGGTGTGTTAATTAAGAATGATAATCAAAAATTTGTATGTAAAACCGTAAATTTAAAGGTTGAAAATACTAATACCATCTTTACGAGGTTATGCACTGAGAATGAGATTTTAAAAATTCCTATTGCACATGGTGAAGGCAATTATTATTGTGATGAAGAAACATTCGCATCTTTGGAACAAAATAAGCAAATTGTATTTCGCTATTGCAACGATCAGGGCGAAATAACATCGGATTCCAACCCAAATGGATCTATTCAAAATATTGCGGGTATTATAAATAAAATGGGAAATATCTTGGGTATGATGCCGCATCCTGAACGGCGTATGGAGAGAATATTGGGAAACAACGATGGTGTTAAAATTTTAGCCTCTCTATGTGAAAATTTTACAAGGAACTAAATAAATGCGCAAAAAGAGTCTGGCATTTATAATTTTTATAATCGTTATAGGAGCGCTAATAGGAACAGTTTTGGGTGAGATCGTTGCTTATCTTATTCCTGCCGGTGTGGTTAAGGACTTTTTCCTGAAGTCCGCTTCTGCAAGCATCGGTCCGGGTACTATCAATATTATCATTATGACATTTACGATTGGTTTTTCAATTAAATTGAATGTAATGGGTATAATTGGTATATTAATCGCCGCCTATGCCCTACGTTGGGTAGACTAAACAATAACGAAAGGAAGATAAATATGTTTGGTATTGGCACAACTGAATTAATCATTATAATGTTTATCATTTTACTTATCTTTGGTGCAAAAAAATTACCTGAATTAGCACAAGGTCTTGGCAAGGGTATTCGTGAATTTAAGCGTGCAAGTAGTGAAATTCAGGATGAATTTAAAATTAATACGGAACCTGAGCGACCAAAGCAAAAAATACAGAGTGATGAACCAGAAGAGAGTGACAAAGATAAGTAACTGGCAAATTGAAGAACATGTAAAGAAAATACAGTCTGGTATAATTACAGCTGAAGAGACAGTATATCAATGTCTTTCCCAGATAGAAAGTAAACAGCATCTTAATGCCTTTCTTTCGGTAAATGAAAAAACTAGTCTGGAGCAGGCCAAGAAAATAGATCAACGGGTTAAAAAAGGTGTTAAGGTTGGTAAGCTTGCGGGCACTGTTTTTGCGGTTAAAGATAATATCAATATAGAAGGACATGCCACTACTTGTGCTTCAAAAATATTAGAAAACTATATTTCCCCCTATAATGCTACTGTAATTGACCGCTTATCTGCAGAAGATGCAATAATCTTAGGGAAAACGAACCTTGATGAATTTGGGATGGGATCTTCTACAGAGAACTCGTGTTATGCCGTCTGTAAAAATCCGTTTGATGAAGCGCGTGTTGCAGGCGGCTCCAGCGGTGGCTCAGCTGTAGCGGTTGCTACAGGAATGGCGCAGGCCAGCCTGGGGAGCGACACCGGCGGTTCAATCAGACAACCCGCGGCATTTTGCGGTCTGGTAGGACTTAAACCCTCTTATGGTCGAGTTTCTCGTTATGGTTTGGTAGCTTATGCCTCATCATTAGATCAAATTGGACCGATATGCAGAACTGTGGCTGATGCAGCATATATTTTACAGGTGATAGCAGGAAAAGATAAAAAAGATACAACCTGCGCTACCGTTGATGTACCGAATTACAAATATTTCTTGAATAAGAGTATTGAAGGATTGAAAATCGGTATTGCTGATGAATATTTCGGCCGGGGTCTGCAAGAGGAGATTAAGGATCGTATAATGAAAGTGGTCGATGAACTGAAAGCAGGCGGTGCAAAGATAGAAAAAATCACACTTCCGCATGTTGAATACGGAATAGCAGCATATTATATAATTGCAACTGCCGAGGCTAGTTCTAACCTCGCCCGTTATGATGGTATCAAATATGGTTTTAGGGATAAAAATGCAAAAGATTTATTGGATACATATAAATTTTCACGTGGCCTTGCATTTGGAGAAGAAGTAAAAAGGCGTATAATGTTAGGAACATACGTGTTGAGTGCCGGATATTATGAATCTTATTATAAAAAAGCCCAGCAAGTCAGACGTTTAATTAAAGAGGATTATGATAAAGTATTTAGTAAGATTGACTGTATAATCTCACCTACTACACCTTCTACTGCATTTTTAATTGGGGAGAAAAAGGAAGATCCACTTGCCATGTATTTATCAGATATTTATACCGTTACAGCTAACTTAAGCGGGAATTGTGCCATAAACCTGCCCATAGGTACTGATTCCAGTGGATTACCCATTGGAATGCAAATTATGGCTGCAGCATTTAAAGAGGAAAATCTATTCTGGCTGGGCAATTATATTGACCGATGTTACAAAACCTGAAGATCTGCCATGCATTATAAAACCTATGAAGCAATTATAGGATTAGAAATCCATGCACAATTGCTGACTGAATCTAAAATGTTTTGTGGCTGTCCTGTTAAATTTGGATCTCTGCCAAACTCCAATACCTGTCCTGTATGTCTGGGTCTACCAGGTGTTTTACCTGTTTTAAATAAAAAAGCCATTGAATTTGCCATAAAAATGGGATTGGCAACTAACTGTGAAATTGCATTGAGTTCCATTTTCGCAAGAAAAAATTATTTCTATCCTGATCTACCTAAGGGATATCAGATATCGCAGTATGATCACCCACTTTGTCACAACGGCTGGATTGAAATTAATAGTGACGGGACGACAAAACGTATAACCATCCGAAGAATTCATCTTGAGGAAGATGCCGGTAAAAGCGTTCATGATGAAAATTATGTTGATGAATATTCTACATTCATTGATTTGAACAGGTGCGGAATCCCTCTAATAGAAATTGTGAGCGAACCCGAAATTAATACGCCACGGGAAGCTGTGAGTTTCTTAACTCAAACTAGAAAAATTTTACAGTATCTTGGAATTTGCGACGGCAATATGGAGGAAGGAAGCTTAAGATGTGATGCTAATTTATCAATACGACCGAAAGGTAGTAAAGCATTAGGAACTAAGACAGAAGTAAAAAATATGAATTCATTTCGCAATGTCGAACACGCATTGCAACATGAAATTAAACGTCAAATCGCAATTATTGAAAAGGGGGGTGATGTTGATCAGGCAACATTACTGTGGGATGCAGATCTCAATGAGGTGCGCGAAATGCGATCGAAAGAGGAAAGTCATGATTACCGCTATTTTCCTGAACCTGATTTAGTACCCTTAAAATTAGATGAAAAACTTGTAGAAGAAATTAAATCTAAACTCCCGGAATTACCTTACCAAAGAAAAAATCGTATTATCACCCAATATAATATTCCTGAATATGACTGTGAGATTCTAACTTCCTCAAAAAATCTTGCCGATTATTTTGAAGAAGTTGTAAACCAGATTGATGATCCCAAAATGGTTAGCAACTGGATAATGACAGAAGTTATGCGTGTATTAAATGAGAAGAAAATTGACATAATAGATCTTTCTGTTACACCACAGAATGTGGCCGAGTTACTTTTTCTTATAAAAAATGAAACTATAAATCTGAATAGCGCTAAACATGTCTTTCAAGAGATGATAGAGACTCAAGAGGAACCTGGACAGATAATTGCACGTTTAGAATTAACACAGATATCGAAAGAAGGGGAACTTGCCACGATTGTGCAAGATGTGCTTGAGAAAAATCCTGATGAGGTGCAATCATATAAGGAAGGTAAAAAAAAGATTTTTGGCTTCTTTATGGGCCAGGTCATGAGAGCAACTCAAGGTAAAGCAAATCCCCAGTTGGTAAAAGAAATTTTACAGCAGAAGTTAACTGGACAGGATGATACCTCAAGCAAAACTTGAAATTTAAAATTTTAGCACTATTTGATTAATTTATTCTTTAAAAAAAGTATCTAAATCACATGCGGCGACCTAAATTTTACAAAATTTTAATTCTCTTGATTATATTCTTTTGTAATACGCTCATTTATGCTCAATTCTTAAATCAAAATTCTGATTCTATTATTTTCTCTCTTCAACCTGCGATTTTGCCCTTAAAGGATTGGCACAAATTTGAAATGGAGAAATTAGAACTAGAATATTCAAAGATAGAGCATGAACATTTAAAATTTTTACCAAAACCCTCTGATATTATACCCAAAAATCCCTTTGATTTAGATTTTCGCAGTAGTTCTTATTATGTTCCGAGAACGGTTAGGGATGAACTAAATCTGATTATGAACAGGCCCAAGGAAGGTTGCTTTGTTCCAATATTTACTGTAGCTCTGCTTGCAGTACAATTAGCACAAAAATATGTTTTTATATTCCCGATGATTGAAATCAACGGAAACAATGTTTTAAATTCATATCAAAACTTCCCTATTATTTTAGATTTATGGCGAGAAAGTCCGCAAACACTTCCTCAATTATACACCAAGGATTCGCTTAACAATACAATGACAGTAAAAGAACTACAAAATAAATTGGAATTACTTAGTGACAATAAATTAATTAAAATAAAAATCATCCCCAATGGTGAAATTCAGTATTTTCCTGGATTAACAAGATTTGAAATGCATACTTTACTCGAGAAATGTATGGCTGATACCACCTTTTCAAAGATGGATCATGAGAAATTCAGCACTTTGAATATCATGATAAAAAAAGATGAATTATGAAAGATCATAACAAGTTTGTTATCATGGTTCACGGCGGTGCCTGGGATATTCCGGAAACGGAACATAATAATCATTTAAAGGGTGTTGAAAAAGCCGTTCTTATAGGATTTGCATTACTTAATTCTGGTAAAGATGCTGTTACGGCAGTTATTGAAACGGTCAAGCAACTTGAAAGAGATGCTACCTTTGATGCGGGTTGTGGTTCCTTCCTGAATCGGGATGGAGAGGTAGAAATGGATGCGATTGTTATGGATGGCAAGGATCTCTCAACAGGAGCCGTAGCTGCCATACAAAATGTCGCTCATCCAGTAGAGATTGCGAACCTTGTTCGCCTGCAAACCGAACACACCTTATTGGTAGGTCAGGGTGCCAGCAGGTTTGCGTTTAATGCCGGTATAGATTTTTTCCCAACTGAAAAATTGCTCGTGGGGCGGGAATTAGAGCGTTATAAAGAGTTAAAGAAGAAAAAGCGCTTTAAAACACGTGAATTTTTTGAGCATATACCAAAAAGAGATACAGTTGGTGCGGTAGCAAGCGATGCTTACGGAAATATCGCCGTGGCTACTTCTACAGGGGGCACACCTAATAAATTACCCGGGCGTGTGGGTGATAGCCCTATTATTGGTGCCGGTGCTTATGCAGACAATTATTTAGGGGGTGCATCCTCAACGGGTTGGGGTGAATCGCTTATGAAGATTTTATTGGCTAAGAGTGCTGTTGATTTTATGAGTAGAGGAAGTAATGCTCAGGATGCAGCACAGCAAGCCATTACGTACCTCGAAAAACGTGTAGATGGAAGGGGAGGGATAATTTGCATCGACACTAAAGGAAATGCAGCCTACGCCTATAATACACCCTATATGGCACGTGCCATCGCTGATCAAACAGGATTACTTCATGTTGGCATTTTAAGACCATAATCTATATTTAAGTAATAAAGGTTGTTCATACTACCATATCATAATACTATTTATATAAAGAAATTTCCTTGAATAAATTAATCGCCTATATACAAATCTCAAGGCCGAGTAATGTCTTAATTGCTTTTCTTACAATTATTATTGCAGCAATTGTAGCTGGAAGCATCCATCCCATCACCAATGTTCTACTCGCTTCACTTTCTGCAGCCCTGATTACAGTCGGTGCAAATGTTATCAATGACTATTTTGATATTCAGATTGATAGCATCAATAAACCAAACAGACCATTACCATCTGGACGTCTGTCTACAAAAGAGGCTCTAATATTTTTTTTGTCTGTTTATCTTGGTGCCTGGATTTTATCAATATGTATTAATCTATACATGTTTTTAATCGCTTTTTCAATAGGTATCTTACTATTTTTTTACAGTTATAAACTTAAACGCACCATTCTATGGGGTAATCTTGTGGTAAGCTTTGCAACCGCAGTTGCATTCATTTATGGTGGCCTTGCGGTCTATCATGTTGAGGGAACGGTATATCCTGCCATATTTGCCTTTCTATACCATTTCGGTCGTGAAGTCATTAAAGATCTTCAGGACGTAACCGGAGACCTGAAAGAAGGTGCCTTGACCTTCGCAGTCACTTATGGAATAAAGCGTTCTCTGCAGTTGACCTCCGCAATTTTTATGGTGTTGATAATAATGACAATTATTCCTTATATTTCAGGTGTATATGGTCAAATATATATGCTTATAGTTGTTATAGGTATATATCCGGTTCTTATATTTGTGTTATATTGTTCCTGGAAATATCCCATACCAAAAAAATTAGGTTTAATGAGTGATATATTAAAAGCAGATATGCTGGTTGGTTTAATTGCAATATATTTTGGTTGAGAAGATGCTCTCATTATTGAAAAATGTTAATCGTTATAATTTTATATTAGCTTCACAGTCTCCCAGACGCTATGAATTGTTGAAGATGATTGGTCTAAAGTTCAAGGTGAGACCAAGTCATATTGATGAGATTTACCAGGATCATTTACAACCATCTGAGTATGCCGTTAAAAATGCGAAAAAAAAAGGTGCATTTATTGCACTTAAATATCCTGAAAGCATAGTTATTGCTGCTGATACGATCGTTATATTAAAGGATGAGATTCTTGAAAAACCCAAAGATGAAGCGCATGCATATACAATTCTAAAACGACTTAATGGCAAAACACATAAAGTAATAACGGGATTTGGTTTTATCGCAGAGGGTATGCAAAAATCTTTATTTGACTATGATGTAACGGAAGTGACATTTCGTAAATTGACGCAGAATGAGATCAAAACTTATATAAACACGGGAGAACCATTTGACAAGGCAGGTGGGTATGGCGCCCAGGGTCACGGATCACTACTGATAAAAAGTGTTAATGGCTGTTTTTTTAATGTTGTAGGCTTGCCACTGGCAAAATTTTTTATTCTTCTTGATAAGTTTCTATTACGATTATCTTAAAGCAAGGTGAATGGTATCAAATGAACCAGAAAAATGTTCACATACTAGTGATAGATGATGATCCCCATATGTTCAATCTGATCAAATTCTATTTATCTTCTGAACCATATAAATTAGTATCGGCTAAGAATGGTCGACAAGCTCTGCACGTCCTCCAGAATCATTCTTTCGATATAATTTTGCTTGATGTTTTAATGCCTGAAATGGATGGCATTACTCTTATTAAGCATTTAAAAGACAAATTTGATTCGGATACGATAGTAATCCTGGTTACAGCACACGGGCCCGAAGATCGTTTAATGCAAACCTTAAAAGATGGTGTTTATGATATTTTACAAAAACCTCTTACCGCAAACCGTTTAAAGCTCACCGTTCGCAATGCCTTGAAATATAAATTTCTGAATGAAGAATATATTCGCCTTAAAAAAGCGACAGAGAAATTATGAGAGTTCTTACCGATTTTTTAATTATCGGGAGTGGAATCGCCGGGCTCAGTTTTGCCTTAAAAATTGCTAAATATGGCTCTGTAATTCTTATTACCAAGAAGAAAGATAAGGAATCTAATACCAATTATGCTCAGGGAGGCATTGCATCAGTAATTGCCAAAAGCGACTCTGTGCAGTCACACCTTAATGATACATTAAAAGCAGGAGCGGGTTTGTGCCATGAGCAGGCGGTTAAATATATGGTGTCTGAAGGTCCCAAAGCTATCCAGCAATTAATTGATATCGGTGTTCATTTCTCACAAACAAAAAACGGTTTTCTCGATTTGGGTATTGAGGGTGGACACTCAAAAAAAAGGATTGTACATGCCAAGGATTTTACGGGTCAGGAAATTGAACGTGCTTTACTACATAAGATAAAGTCCAATCCCAATATACAAATGCTGGAAAATCATATTGCCATTGATTTAATCACTGAACATCAAACGGTCAGACGTGATTTTAGTAAAGGGATACATTGTTGGGGAGTATATGTCCTCGATATCGAGAATAATAAAGTAAAAACCATACTGGCCCGTGCAACAATTCTGGCAACCGGGGGTTGTGGACAGGTTTATTTACACACTTCCAATCCGTCTATTGCCACTGGTGATGGCATTGCTATGGCATACCGCGCAGGGGCCAAAATCGCTAATCTGGAATTTATGCAATTCCATCCTACTATATTATTTCACCGCAAGTCGAATTCTTTTCTTATTTCAGAAGCCGTGCGCGGTTATGGAGCTGTCTTACGCGATAAAAATGGAAAAACATTTATGAATGAATACGACCAACGCGCTGAGCTGGCCCCAAGAGATATTGTTGCCCGTGCTATCGATAGTGAAATGAAAAAATCTGGTGATCACTGTGTTTTTCTCGATCTGACACATAAAGATGCCATCAAAACGAAAGCAAGATTCCCAAATATTTATCAAAAATGTCTGGAATTAAAAATTGATATCACTTCAGAATGGATACCTGTAGTGCCTTCCGCCCATTACATGTGTGGCGGTGTTGTTGTGGATATGAATGGAAGAACCAGTATCGACCGATTGTTTGCTTGTGGAGAAACAGCATTTACCGGTGTGCATGGTGCCAATCGATTGGCCAGTAATTCCTTACTCGAAGCGGTTGTTTTTTCAAATCGAGCAGTAACTCAATCAAAAAAACTTAAGATGAATTTAAAGACACAAATCCCAAAAATATTACCCTGGAATGCGGAAGGTACCTTTAATCGCGACGAGTGGGTTTATATTGTGCATGATAAACATGTCATCCAATCTGTTATGTGGGATTATGTGGGTATTGTCCGTTCGAATTTTAGATTAGCCAGGGCATGGCGTCGGCTTAATATTATTGCATCCGAAGTAGAAGATTTTTATAAGAAGACCATGGTTACCAGCGATCTCATTGAATTGAGAAATATTGCTACAGTATCTCTATTAATCACCCAGTGTGCTCTAATGCGAAACGAAAGTCGCGGTTTGCACTACAATACAGATTTTCCGAAGAGGGATGATGAGTTTTGGAAGCATGATACCCTCATCTCAAAACCCGTTTTTTAAATCATGGATATAATCCTTTTTTTTATCGGTCTCACGCTCTCATTTTTTTTTGCAGGTGCTGAAACCGCATTTATAAGCACGAGCAGAATCCGCTTTGAGATCTGGTTAAGGAATAAAATCCGCAGCGCCTTGAGGGCAGAAAAATATTTTCGACATCCGGATATATATTTATCTACAACACTTGTGGGGAACAATATAGCCAATATCATGGCAACATCATACGCCACTGTATTGCTTATTACTTATTTTGATAAAACCGTTGCCTGGGCTATGATTACATTAACTTTACTTACCTTTGGAGAGATAGTGCCCAAGGTAATATTTCGTACACATGCTAATAATTTAATATTAAAAGTAACATGTCTGATTAGATTCTTTCACTTTCTTTTTAATCCGATAATACTGATTGCTAATAAAATTAGTTCTAATATTCTTAAATTTTTCAGGTTAGATGAAGAAACAAGTCACGTGATGTTCCATAAGCAGGATATCGAGGTTTTAATGAGGGAGGCAAAAATATCGGGTGTAATTGACGAAGATGAACATAGAATAATTTCTAAAGTTCTAGCTCTACCTGATCGTTTGGTAAGAGAGGCCATGGTACCAAGAACAGCGATTATAGCGATCGGATATAATGATAGCCTAAGCAAACTAAAACGACTGATGTTACATAGTGGTAATACTAAAATACCTGTATATAAGAAGGATATCGATAATATCGTTGGGGTGGTATTTTTATATGATTTATTTCTGAAACCGAAATCGCTCAGGGAAATAATCAAGCCCATTGCCTATATACCTGAAAACAAGAAATGTAATGAATTGCTGCGTGAATTCAGGCAAACGAATACCAGCATAGCAATTGTCATTGACGAGTATGGAGGCACGGCAGGTCTCATAACCACAGAAGATCTGATCGAAAAACTTTTTGGCGATTTCCAGGATTCTCCTTTACCACCTATTCGCGCATTAAATAAAACCACCTGGCAAGTCCTGGCATCAGAATCCATAGAAAGAATTATAGAAGAGATAGATATTAACATTCCAAAAGGAAATTATGAGACCTTATCAGGATATATTTTAAACTTGCTGGGGCATATTCCCAAAATCGGTGAAACTATTGAACTACCAACCTTTAAGATTGTCATTACCCGAGCTACAAAAACAAGAGTGAAGGAGGTCAAAATAATTAAAAGTACCTCCTGAACTTATTTGATATCTTATTATAGATACTTAAAATAATTGAGGTATAACATTTATATTTCTTATTAATATAAAAGAGATATAAATTTTAATAACAAATAGAAAGAGAAAGTGAGAGACCATGAGAACTCTGCTAAATTTATTTGCTAAATCTCCCTTTCCGTTGCTCCAGAATCATATGAATCATGTCATGGAGTGCACTTACATGGTAAAAAAACTTTTCGAGGTATTTTTACAGGGAGATTTTGATAAAATAAACCAAATATCAAAAGAGATATCCAGTTTGGAGCATGCTGCTGATTTGGAAAAAAATGATATTCGAAACAGTTTACCCAAAAGTATATTTCTTCCTGTAGAAAGAAGTAGTTTACTCGAGATATTAGCCATCCAGGACAGCATTGCCGACAAATGCGAAGACATCGGTATTTTGTTATCGCTAAAGCCCTTTAAACTCCCTAAAATCATGCATAAGACATTCGATAAATTTTTAAATAAAAGTATTGAATCTGTTGAAGTAGCCCATAACATAATTCGTAAATTAGATGAATTACTGGAGGCTTCATTCGCCGGTCCGGAAGCGCAAAAGGTAACAGAAATGATAGTCTATGTAGCATACCTTGAACATGAAGTGGATGTCCTGCAACGTAAGTTACTTAAAAGTGCCCTTGATGATACGCAAAATCTCAATTACGCATCATTTTTTTTAATGATTCGGTCTTTTGAAGCTCTTAGTGCCTTATCTAACAATGCAGAAAAATTAGCAAACCGTATTCGCATGACCTTAGATCTTAAATAGTGATAGAACAATTGAGGGAGAAAAAATGGCTACTGAAACTATTTTAATGGCAATTGCTCTAGTTTTCGGGTTATATATGGCCTGGAGTATCGGTGCCAACGATGTAGCAAACGCGATGGCTACCTCTGTAGGTTCAGGTGCCCTTACATTAAAAAGAGCGGTCATAGTTGCAGCAGTGTTAGAATTCTCCGGTGCAGTATTAGTTGGAACCCATGTCTCTGAAACAGTTCGCCAGGGAATTATCTCACCAGAAGTATTTAAAAGTACTCCCATGTTATTGGTTTACGGAATGATCGCCGCGCTCCTGGCAGCAGGAATTTGGTTACAACTGGCCTCCTATTTCGGTTTACCTGTATCTACAACACACTCAATTGTTGGTTCAATTATAGGTTTTGGTATTGTTATTGCCGGTATTGAGAGTGTACACTGGCATAAAGTAGCGGAAATTGTATCCAGTTGGGTCATTTCACCCCTGCTTAGCGGTACAATTGCTTATCTTATTTTTCGCTTGATTCGTAAGCGGATTTTTCTATCGCAACATCCTGTCAAAGCTACAAAAAAATTAACCCCCTACTTGGTATTTTTTGTCTTCATGATTTTGACTCTGGTTATGGTATTCAAAGGATTGAAAAATCTAAGGTTGGATTTATCTTTCTCGGCAGCATTATTAGTTGCAGGGATAGTAGGTAGCATAGCAGCTGTACTCAGCTCATGGCTGGTAGCTAAAGTTAAAGTAGAAGCTTTACCGGAACGCATGCGTAAATTTCAATCTCCCAAAGTCATTAAAAATATTGAAAAATCCATTCGCAACTTGGGAAAAGCTGAGAAATTTGCCGAAGGTGATGTTGAGGGAATGATTATAACTGTAAAGAATGATCTTCAGGTAATTTCAAAATCATTGGGCAAGGGAGAAGAAATAGATCAAAGTATAGATGATTACCATGGCGTTGAAAAGATATTTATCTATTTACAAATATTAAGTGCGGCATTTGTGGCATTTGCCCATGGTGCAAATGATGTCGCTAATGCTGTTGGCCCTCTAGCAGCAGTCATAACTGTTCTGAAAAGTGGTATTGTATCAATGAAATCCCAGGTTCCACTCTGGATATTGGCATTAGGTGGGGTAGGAATTGTTTTTGGACTGGCAACATGGGGCTGGCGTGTTATTGAAACCATCGGCAAGAAGATAACAGAACTGACCCCAACCCGCGGCTTCTCAGCCGAGTTTGCCACCGCAACTACCATCGTATTTGCTTCTAAACTCGGGTTACCGATTTCAACGACCCATACGTTAGTAGGCGCTGTGTTGGGAGTCGGATTGGCACGTGGTATAAGTGCCCTAAATTTAAGGACCGTGCGTGACATTATTCTTTCCTGGCTAATTACCATACCAGTAGGTGCGGTATTGGCCATTATTTTTTACTTTATTCTAAAATCAATTTTCTAGGAGGATCATAATTCTATTACGCTATATAAATGAGGATTTATTTTTTTCTTAAACGATATTGAACTAAATTCTAACGTATATTAATGAAATTCTTACAATTATCCCAGTAATTTTGACTTTATTCATTTGTTGAGGTTTCATGTGGCAAGAGAAACAATTTTAGTGGTAGATGATGAAGAAGATATTTTAAATCTGGTAGAATATAATTTAACTAAAGAGAATTATAAAGTTCATTGTGTAGAAACAGGAGAAGAAGCCTTGGAGGCAGCCCGTTCGCTACATCCCGATTTAATGCTTTTAGATTTAATGCTACCTGGCCTGGATGGTCTTGAAGTGTGCAAAATATTGAAATACAGTCCTGAAACAGCAAAAATACCTATCATCATGCTCACAGCTAAAGGAGAAGAAAGTGATATTATTACAGGTCTAGAAGTAGGAGCCGATGATTACATATCCAAGCCATTTAGTCCTAAAATATTACTGGCTCGTGTGCGTGCCATTATGCGCAGAGGGGCTAAAGTAAGGCAATCAGATCCAAAAGACATAATCAGAATTCATGAATTGGTTATCGATCCCGGAAAGCATAAGGTTTATCTTAACAATCGTGAAATAGATTTAACTTATACGGAATTTCATTTATTACAACTCATGGCCCAGAGACCGGGGTGGGTGTTTTCGAGATATCAAATCGTCGATGCATTACGGGGAGAAGATTATCCCGTAACTGAGCGTTCGGTTGACGTTCAAGTAGTAGGATTAAGAAAAAAATTAGGATCGGCAGGGAAATATGTACAAACGGTTAGAGGAGTGGGATATCGGCTTAAGGAATAAATATATCGATATCATATTCTCAATATTACTTACGTGCCAATATATTGATATTTTTTTTAATTTATTTCGAATTGGAAGTCTTTGGATTAAAGATTTGATGCTACTCGATCTGGAGGGGCTTGAGGTATTTAATGCATTGAAATACAGTCTTGAATAAGTGAAAATTCTAGAAAGGGCATATTTTGTATAGTATCAGAGGCATAGTTGTCATCACTTTCATTTTCAGTACAATGGTCCTGTCTCAGGACCCACCATATAAGTTCAGCGGGCTTATGTTTGGTGACTATTATTGGATAGAATCACATCATGACTCAGCGATTGTCGGTTCAAACGGATTCTGGTTCCGGCGAATTTATTTTACTTATGAGCATGAGATTAATGAGACATTTTCCACGCGCATGCGACTGGAAATGGCTTCAGCTGGTGATTTCATCAGCACCTCGGTCGCTTTGATTCCCTTTATTAAAGATGCTTACCTGAAGTGGAATGTTAACAATAATAACCAGATATTATTAGGTATTTCACAACCTCCAACTCTTACTGTAATTGAAAAGATATGGGGGTACCGCTTTGTCGAGAAAACACCCCTTGATCTGCAAAGATGGGCACCTTCACGTGATTTTGGTATCGCATTAAGTGGTAATCTAAAAGCAGGGCAAAATTTAAAATATCATTTCATGCTGGCAAATGGAAGCGGTAACAAATCAGAGGTTAATAAGGGTAAGAAAATACTTATTTCTCTTGGTTATTATCTGACCGAAAATATCATTTTAGAAGTTTATGGAGATTGGAATGATAATCCAGGATCAACAGATTTTTTTACATATCAGGGATTTGCCGGTTATACATCGGACAGAGTACGGATTGGATTGCAGTATGCTCATCAAACCAGAAAGGTGGAGCAGAACAGTGATGAACAACTAGACCTGGCCTCAGTTTTTTTGATTTTGAAATTTTCTAAAAAAATGGTTCTTATTACCCGCTATGACCGCATGTTTGCGCCCAATTCCCTCGCAGTCGACCAACAATATATTCCGTTTGATCCGACCGCTAAATCTACATTATTTATTGCAGGAGTGGATTATTCACCACTAAAGAATATCAACTTTACGCCCAATATTGAAATCGTATACTACGACAAGAACGTCGAAAGGAAAAGACCCGACACAGATATTATCCCCCGTCTAACATTTTATTACAAATTTGAATAGAATAAATCCCTGATAATGCACAAGATGTGTTATTTTTTAGATATATTTGATCTGACTAACATATCTAACAAAATCCTAACATAAAACTAACATATTTTTTACTTACATTTAATATTTTATATATTTGGAGGCTTATTATGCTGGGTCGTTTAGAAGAGAGATTGCAAAAGGAAATTGATAGAATTCAAAACAGACTAATTACCATGGGCAAGATGGCAGAGAAGGCCTTAAAAGAGAGTCTGCAAGCGCTTAAAAAAAACGATCGTCAGTTGGCATACTATATAATACTGCGTGAACAATATATTGATGAGATGGAAATAGAATTAGACAGGCTATGCCAGGAGTTTTTAGTGCGCGAGCAGCCTGTTGCTGGTAATTTACGCTTCGTGTATGCGTGCATTAAAATTGTTAATGAATTGGAACGGGTTGGTGATTATGCTGAAAGCATTGCCCGGCAATCTCTGACTATTCATTCTATCGGTGCTCCCCCTTCATATCCAAAAATCACCAAAATTGCTAATATAGCCATTCCAATGCTTGGTAATGCGCTTAAAGCGTTTTCAGAAAAGGATCCCGATTTAGCGAGATCGACT
>SMTZ1_10002745_pt1 | contig 17635 bp, 18 predicted proteins | sample DeeMarSWOR136_30_FD_25667 | JGI IMG/M metagenome (IMG submission 25667)
TTGAGCAAGAAGGTAGACTACGCTTCAATGGAGAGGGAGAGCGTCTTCGGCACCTGGACCTACGAGTACACCTGGAACCCGAGGGTCATCGTCGAGGCCGAGGGGGTCCGATTCAAGGACATCGACGGAAACAGCTTCCTCGACTTCTCCTCCCAGCTCATGTGCTCCAACCTGGGCCACAGGAGCAGGAAGGTCCAGGAGGCCCTGGCAGATCAGGCGAGCAGGCTCTGCTACGCGGCCCCCAGCTTCGCCACGATACCCGCCGCCAAGCTCGGGAAGAAGCTGGCCGAGATAACCCCGGGGGACCTGATGAAGAGCTTCTTCTCCACCGGCGGGGCGGAGGCGAACGAGGCCGCCATCAAGATCGCCAGGATGTACACGGGGAGGACGAAGTTCATCTCCAGGTACAGGTCCTATCACGGCGCCACCTCGGGCGCCATAGCCCTCACCGGGGACCCGAGGACCCATTACGCAGTCGGCATGCCGGGCGTCGTCCGGGCCCCCGACTGCTACTGCTACCGCTGCCCCTTCGGCCTCGAGCACCCGGGCTGCGGCATACAGTGCGCCGAGTACATCGACGAGATCATCAGGATGGAGGGGGAGGGCACCGTAGCAGGCCTCGTCGCCGAGCCCATCGTGGGCTCCAACGGGATACTGGTCCCGCCGGACGAGTACTTCCCCCGCCTCAGGGAGATCTGCGACGAGCACGGCGTCCTCCTCATCGACGACGAGGTGATGGCGGGCTTTGGCAGGACGGGGAAGATGTTCTGCATAGAGCACTGGGACGTGGTGCCCGACATCATGTCCCTGGCGAAGGGCCTCACGGGCGCCTTCATACCCCTGGGCGCCACCGTCGTGAGGAGGAAGATATCCGACTTCTTCGAGCAGGAGGGCCACCTCTTCGCCCACGGCCACACCTACGCGATGCACCCCCTCTGCTGCGCCGTCGCCAACGCAGCGCTGGAGGAATACGAGGAGAAGGGACTCGTGGAGAACGCCAGGCGGATGGGGGAGGTCCTCGGACGCAGGCTCAACGAGCTGAAGGAGGAGCACCCCTCCGTCGGCGACGTGAGGGGAAAGGGCCTCTTCTGGGGCGTGGAGCTCGTCAGGGACAGGGAGACGAGGGAGCCCTTCGTCACCAGGAGGCAGAAGTTCCAGCCGGGGATGCTGAAGAGGGTGAGCGCTGCCGCCATGAAGAGGGGCGTCTACATCGTCAACATAATAAACACGCTCCTCGTCGCCCCACCCCTCATCGTGAACGAGGAGGAGATCGACGAGGGTATACGCGTCCTCGACGATGTCCTGAAGATAGCCGACGCTGAGACGGCGTGAGCGCTTAGCCCGGCTTATCTCTCAGGGTTGAGACTAGGCCCTCCAGGGCCTCCTGGCTCCACGGCCTTTCACCGGAGACCACGGTGAAGGCCTTGCCCGTTTTCTCGCATGCCTCCCTGCACCTAGATTCCACCAGCTCATCCAGGGGCCCCTCTCCGGAGTGGAGGACCACGCCCTCGTAGGCCTTGTCCGCCACGTACTCGTGGACCCTCTCAGCTGTGAACTCCAGGGTCTCGCGGTCCACGGGCTCGGCCATCTCGAACTGGGAGAGGGGATAGGTCTCGGAGAGCTCCAGGGGGACGACGCCGAAGGGGGCGGAGTAGAAGCAGACGTGGATCCTGTCCCTATAGTCTCTCAGCTTCTCCAGACTCTCCTCGAGGCTCCTGTACTGGCCAGACCTGCCGAAGGGCCTCCTGCCAGGCGCCGTCACGAGGAGGAGCCTCCTGGTTCCCTCGGGTGGAGCGTAGCGCTCCCTCAGTCTTGCGACGTGGCGTGTGATCTCGGGCCTCGAGAGCCCCCCGTGGTCGAAGTAGAAGAGGCCCCGGCCCTTGAAGGAGGGGCTGCCCCTCTCCAGAGCCTTCCTGTACCTCTTGAGGCGCCTCAGGGCGGAGACGAGGGAGGGGTGGCCGCGGCTCCGGGACTCCAGGAGCTCCCAGAGGGTGCCCTCGGCGACCGCCTGCTTCACGACCTCCATCTCCGCCATGCAGACGTGGAGGTTGTGCTCCGTGAGGCGTCGGACCCTCTCCCCCTTGAAGAGCCCCCTGAGGCCCTCGGCATCCATCTCCCGGCAGACGGGGCAGGAGCACGGAAGGTACCTCAGGTCCTTCAGCCTCAGCGTCCCCCGGGGCGTCAGGTACCTCCCCTCCCTCGCGTAGAGGGCGTAGGAGGCCGAGTCGAAGAGGTCGCAGCCCAGGGCCACGGCCAGGCTGAACATCACGGGGTGGCCGGCCCCGAAGAGGTGGAGGGGCCTCTCCGGCGGCAGGTTCAGCTTGGCTGCCATGATCATGTCGACGAGCACCGGGAACCTGTAGCCCTCCATCACCTCGGTGGGGCTGCCCAGGGCGTGGAGCTGGTAGGGCATCGCCCCCACGGCCCGGGCCGACCTCTCCACGAGGTCGAGGTGGGCGCCCCCCTGAACGGGCCCGACCCAGAGGGCGTCGCTGCCCTCGATTAGGGGGAGGGCTGCCTGTGCCCTCCTCAGGGTCTCCTCCACGGTCCACTTCACCCTGCTGCGGGGTTCGTCCCAGCCCGTGGGGATGTCAAGTATCACGGCGATGTCGGAGCCGATCCCCCTCTGGAAGCCGATGATCTCCTCTTGCGTGGCCTCCACCCCGCCGTAGACGAGTATCTGGTAGGCGCCGGAGTCGGTCATGACGACGCCGTCGTAGTCGAGGAGGTCGTGGACCTTCAGGCCCGGGTGTTCCCCGAAGTTCCTCCTGATGATGTAGGAGTTGGTGATGACTATCTCGCAGCCGAACCCCTCCCTCATCCTCCTAGGGGGGATAGCCTGGGTGACGGGGTTGACGACTGGCATGAAGGCAGGGGTCTCCACGGTGCCCCCCTTCGTCTTCAGCCTGCCGATCCGGCCGAGCAGGTCCCTGTCCCGCAGCTCGAAGGACATTTCAACCACTCATTGTTCTGTCGGGTATATCACCTTGGCGAAAAGCCCTCGCTCAGGGGGCATTGGCGCAGCTGGTAGAGGCCGGGGATTCAATAAAATGGGTTTGGCGGGGCTACTCGGCCTCGCTTACGAACCTCTGGTAGATGTCGCGGACCCTGTCCGCCGCGGGCCCGGTCCCCTCTACGACGCCGCCCTCGTTCACCCTGATCTTGCCCATGACGACGATGGTGCCCACGTCGGAGAAGACCCGCACCATGTTGGGGAAGACCCTCTCAAGCCTCTCCGCCAGGCCGCCCAGGTCGAAGGGGTGCTCTGAGGCGGATATCTTGGCTATCGTGGGGCCGTACAGGAAGACCCTGTGCACCTTTGTCCCCTGCTCCCCCTTTACGTCCGCCAGGCAGATGCTCATCGTGCTGGAGTCGTACCCCAGGAGTGTGCCGTCAATGACGTTGCCCTTCGTGTCCTCGACTCTGACAGACTTGGTGACGAGCTGTCCCAGCTCCTCGAAGAACTTCCTACTAGCTACGGCTGCCATATCTAGTCCTCAAGGAAACAGAAGTGGGAGAGGTAATATAAAAATGGAAAACTTTTTTGTGGGGCTTATCTGAGCTCGGAGCCCCACGGGGGCCTCACTCGAGGTATTCCCTCACAACGGGCGCGGAGTAGTACTTGCCGTCGGCGAACTGCAGCGCGTTGCTGGTCTTCAGCTCCTTCAGCATCTTGAACATCTTGCTCTGCTTTATCTTGAGCTTCGAGATCTCCTTCCACTCCTTCGGCTCCAAGCAGAAGGTCAGGAGTTCCTTGCAGTCTTCGTCGGCTAGCCACTTCTGTAGCTCGTCCACGTTTACTTCGGTCATGGCTGACTAGAAGGGGGCAACGATGGTATTTATAGTATATAACTTTGTACCGGGTGTCGAGGGAGACTTCACCTAGGGCCTCTCCTCCGCCCTCCTCCTCTTCAACTCCTGGATCATCGCCACCGCGTCCCTGGACGACTCAGTCCTGCCGAGCACCCTCAGCCCCCTGAGCACGGACCGGTGGCCGCAGTGGGGGCAGGACCTCGTCTTGTTCACCGTGTTCGCCAGGAGGTACTCCCCGCAGCGGGGGCACCTGACTACGACGTACATCCATCCATCTCCTCCAGCAGCTCCCTCGCTCTCGGGTGGCCAAGCCAGTCGACCCGCCCCCGGGCGCAGGGCTCAACGCCACCGACTATTGTCAGGGCCTCCCCGACGACCTCCTCGGGGCTCTTGCCCGTGGTGTCAAGCTCGCAGACAAGCTCGGGCCCAAGGGCCTCGACGGCGTCGGCCAAGCAGACGTCTAAGAGCTCCGCCTCGACATTCTCCCTCACCTTCTCAGGGCTGTAGCCCCTGGACTCCAGTGCATCGCGGAGCTCCCAGGGGGCTCTCCTGAGGACGAGAGCTAGCCTCACTAGCTCGACGGGCACAACCTCGGGCGCCAGGTGGCCGTCAAGTATCAGCGGTCCGTCCCCTTCCCCGGCGATAGCCGAGAGCCTCAGCCTCATCCCCTCCGGGTCGACGACCGATGTCTTCCTGCTCTCGTCGTAGGCCGTGATCAGCCCCTCCCGCTCTGCGAGCTCGGAGAGGTCGATCCTGACTCCCCCCAGCTCCTCGGCGAGCCTCCGTGCGATGGTGGACTTGCCGACGCCGGGTACTCCCGTCAGAAGTATCGCTCTTCGCTGCATTGGGTTCACGCTAGAAGGGGGTTTATGTGGTAGTATGACGGCCCTCGGTCGGATTGGGTTTCAGCCCCTCTCCTCTTCCTCCGTCTTCTTGGATGCCTGGCTCAGCTTCATTATGTCCCCGAGAGTCCTCCCCCTGGAGGGCTTCCCCATCACTGGAGCAGGAGCTCTCTCACCTACGACCAGAAGTTCGACGCCCAGGGCGTTCCTCAGCTTGCGGATGAGGTTCATGTCGGGCGTCAGCTCCTCCTTCTCCAGCTTCTTGACGACAGACTCCTTCTCCTGGATTTGCTTAGCGAACTCCTCGACAGTCAACCTCCTCTTCTGGCGCGCCTTGCGTATCTTCTCCCCGTAGTCCTCCACGAGCTCTAGGCCCTCAGCGGCCTCCACCTCGCTCCTGGGCCTGGGCCTCTGCCTCGGGCGCCTCGCCGGCGCCCTCCGCTCCCGGGGGTCCCAGTCTCTGGAGCCGAAGCTGGCGCACCTAGCGCAGACGGTCATCCTCCCGCCCTCGATAACCCTGTAGTGGGGCGGTCCTCTTATCTCGCTTCCACAGACCTCGCACTGCACTTGCATCCCCGACTATCTCTTGGCGAATCGTCTATAAATGCACAATGCCTAACTAGCAGGGATGGATCGAGACCTCAGGCGGATCAGGGGAATCGCAGACTACCAGTTCGGCGCGGGCTCCGGGGCGGCCCTCTTCCCGGAGGGGATTGAGATCGAGCGCTCCAGGAACACGGGGAGGATCAGGCTCATCCGATTTGAGGGCTCCCTCCTGGCCTCGCTCAGGCCCAACGACGGCCTCTTCACGCTCACGATAGCCGGGGCCGAGAGGCTCGCCTCCAAAGTAAAGGTGGGAGACTCGGCCGTCACGGTCTCGGACGACGTGGCGGATTACGTCGCCCGCGGGGAGAACGTTATGGCGAAACACGTCGTCGAGGCTGGGGACGGCGTCAGGCCTGGGGACGAGGTCATAGTCATGGACTCAAAAAGAGGGGTCCTAGCCGTCGGGCGCGCCCTCCTCAACAGGGAGGAGATGCTCGCCTTCGGCGTCGGCGTCGCCGTGAGGACACGGCGGGGAAGGGACAGGGACGGCTGAGGCTACTCGAACTTGCCCATTAGCTGGGTCTTCTTCCGGAGCGAGCCGTCTCCCCAGTGGACTAGCCTCTCGACCGAGTCGTTGGTCTTCTCGATCTCTCTAGCCTCGTCGCAGAGCTTGGCGGCGTACCTCATCAGCTCGTGGGCGGCGGCGACTATTGGGATGTAGTTCTCGGCGCCCTCGGTCTTGAAGCAGCCCTCCACGTCCAGATCGGCGACCTTCCTGGCTGCCTCGAAGGCTGCCATCGCCTTCGCCCTGGCGTAGGGGTTGTTCAGGCCACTGTACTCCAGGGCCGTTGTCTTGTTCACCACGACCTCCGGTAGGACGAGCTTCTCCCCCTTGGCGATCTGTTCTATCACCTTGTCCAGCTCGGTGTAGATGCAGCGGAAGACCCCTGTGATCGAGAGGACCTTTATCACGTCGCTGTTGAAGAGAGCCATCTCTATGGGGTCGAGGAACGGCCTCTTGGCACCGATCATCGCATCGCCATAGAGGACGAGGTAGCCAATTCCCTCCTCCGGCAGCTTCCTGGCCGCCTTCCTGGAGGGCTCGTCCGAGACGACTATGATGGGCTTCCCGGTCTCCTTGAGGACCTCCCTCATCTTCGTGGGCCCGGGGAGGCCCGCGCTCGGGCTGACGGCCACATACAGGTCCGTTGGGACCTGAGCGGCGATCTTGGCCGCCGCCTCGGCCTCGGACTCGTCCATCTTGCAGCCGGAGGAAATAACCCGGACGGATATCCCTTTCCGGGATGCCCTCTCGTCCAGGAGCGCGTCGATCAAGGTTGTGGAGCCGATGTACCCTGCTTGTACGAACGTCACGTTTACCATATTTACTTCACCCTCTACGTCATTATTCGCCCTAATAAAAGTATTAAAATATGACCCCTTGATATCCTGTTGAGTTGATCCAAATGGCAATACCTCCAGATATCGAGATCGCTCAGAGCGCAAAGCTCAAGCCAATCACTGAGATCGCATCGAGCCTGGGGCTCACTGAGGACGACATCGAACTCTACGGCAAATACAAGGCGAAGATCAATCCGAACGTGCTAAGGGACAGGAAGGACAACCCCGACGGCAAGCTTATCATAGTCACCGCCGTGACTCCGACGAAAACCGGCGAGGGCAAGACGACGATGGCCGTGGGGCTGGCCCAAGCGTTGGGCCACATCGGCAAGAAGAACATCGTGGTGCTGCGTCAGCCGAGCCTCGGCCCCGTCTTCGGGATCAAGGGCGGGGCCGCGGGAGGCGGCTACGCCCAGGTGCTGCCGATGGAGGACATCAACGTCCACTTCACGGGCGACCTCCACGCCGTCACCTGCGCCCACGACCTGCTGACGAGCCTCATGGAGAACCACGTCTTCCGCGGCAACAAGCTGAACATCGACCTAAAGTCGGTGATGTGGAAGCGGGTGCTGGACATCGAGAGTCGGTGCCTCAGGAGCATCGTCGTCGGCCTCGGCGACAAGAACGGCGGGGTCCCCTACGAGACGGGCTTCGAGATCACCACGGCCAGCGAGATCGCGGCAATCCACGCGATAAGCAGCGACCTGATGGACTGCAAGCAGAGGATGGGCGAGATCACTGTCGCCTACAACGGTAAGGGCGACGCCGTCAAGGCCAAGGAGATCGGTGGCGTCGGCGCCATGGCCATCCTCATGAAGGACGCCGTCAAGCCCAACCTAGTGCAGACGCTCGCCAACACCCCCGCCATCATCCACGGCGGGCCCTTCGCCAACATCGCCCATGGCTGCCCCAGCCTCGCCGCCATCAAGACGGCGCTCAAGCTGGCGCCCTACGTCATCGTGGAGCCCGGCTTCGGGGCCGACCTTGGAATGGAGAAGTTCTGCAACATCGCAGCACGCGCGGGCAATCTGAAGCCCGACCTCGTGGTCGTCGTGGCCACCATCAAGGCGCTGAAGAGGCACGCGGGCGTCAAGTACAGGGATCTCAAGGAGTCCAACCCCGAGAAGGTGAGGGAGGGGCTACCCATCCTTGCCAACGAGGTCGACAACGCGAGGAAGCACGGCCTGCGCGTCGTCGTCTGCATGAACCACTTCTATACGGACGACCCGAAGGAGATCGAGGTGGTCCTCAACTGGGCCAAGGAGGAGGGCGTCCCCGCGGCGTTCACCGACACCGTCCTTAAGGGCGGCCCCGGCGGCGTGGAGCTGGCCGAGCTCGTCCTCAAGGAGGTGGAGAAGGGGAGCGACTTCCACCACCTGTACCCGCTGGACATGCCCGTCGATGAGAAGATCAGGACCATCGCCACACAGATGTACAAGGTCAAGGACGTCGAGCTCTCCTCCGAGGCGAGGAAGGACCTCAGGAAGATCGAGAAGCTGGGCTTCGACAAGATGCCCATCTGCATGGCCAAGACCCCGCTCAGCCTGACAGACAACGAGAACATCCAAGGAATGCCCCCGGAGGGCTACGTGCTGCCCATAGTGAAGCTCAAGCCGAGCACTGGCGTCGGCTTCATCGTGGCCTACTGCGGCGACATCAGCACGATGCCCGCCCACCCGAGCAAGCCCGCCGCCAACGACATGGACATCGACGAGGACGGAGTCATAAAGGGGCTGAGCTGAGATGGCAGTTGTCCTGGACGGAAGAGAGACTTCAGCGAAGGTGATGGAGGAGCTCGCCGCCCAGGTCGAGGAGCTGAAGGAGAGGGGCGTCAAGCCCACCCTGGCCCTCGTACTGACGGGCAGCGACAAATACTCAGCACGCTACGTGCGGATGAAAGCGAAGAGAGCCGAGGAGCTGGGCATGGAGGCCCGGTTCCACCACCTCGAGGAGACGACGACCGAGGAGGTCGTGAAGCTCGTGGAGGAGCTCTGCGCGGACCCCGAGATCCACGGCGTCATGGTGCAGCTACCGGTCGCCGAGGGCCTCGAAGAGGGAGCCATCGTCGACGCCGTCGACTCCGAGAAGGACGTGGACGGCATCTCCCCGGCAACCCTCGGGAAGATCCTCCTGGGGGAGGAGTGCTTCCTACCCGCCGGCGTCGACGCGATAATGGAGCTCTTCAGGCGCTACGACCTGGACCCCGAGGGGAAGCACTGGGTCGTGGCGGGAGCCACCAACTGGCTGGGAAAGCCCCTCATCGCCCTGCTCGCCAACATGAACGTGACGGTCTCCTTCTGCGGTAAAGACGACCCCAAGATGCCCGAGCTCGTCAAGGAGGCGGACGTCCTCTGCACCGAGCTCTTCGCCAAGCACGCCGTCACGGCGGGCATGGTGAAGGAGGGCGTCGTCGTCATCGACAACGGCAACAACTACGAGGGCAAGAAGGTCTTCGGGGACGTCGACACCGAGTCCGTCTCCGAGAAGGCGAGCGCCATAACGCCAGTCCCGGGCGGGGTCGGCCCCCTGCTCGTCACGATGCTGATGAGCAACACGGTGAAGGCCGCCTCGAAGTAGATCTCTTAAAAACCCCTTTTCCCCTTATTCTTTTCAGGTGATTTCGGTTGTCCAGGGTCAACTCTAGGCGTGCCCGTCGGATGATGAAGCAGATGGGCCTCAAGATGGACGAGCTCGGCGACATAGAGAGGGTCATAATGCAGGGCAGGAAGAGGGAGATAGTCATAGAGGGCCCGGCGGTGACCGCTATCAACATGCAGGGCCAGAAGATGTACCAGGTGGCCGGCGGGACGGTGACGGAGAAGGCCCTTGAGGCTAAGGTGGAGATCCCCGAGGAGGACGTGCTCCTCGTGGCCCAGCAGGCCAACGTCAGCATGGAGAGGGCCAGGGTGGCCCTGGAGGACGCCGAGGGAGACCTGGCGAAGGCCATCCTCTTCCTGTCGACTGGATGAGATAGCCGGGAGTCCCAGCCTCAGGCACCGACTCACATTGACCACGGGGGTTGCACGGTGGTCGAGTTAGGATTAATAAAGCACCGGAAGGTGTTATAGGACAATCCTGAATAAACTGAACGATTCACGGAAGGCTCTGTCATGGCGTTGAGCGTTAGGCGTAGCGGCGGTATTGTAGTCGAGTACGCTGGGGAGGGAGTCGTCTTCGACCCCACCTCCAACAACGTCGGCTACCCGGTCTTCGTCTCCCACGCCCACGCCGACCACGCAGGAGCCTTCAAGTACCCGGACCTGGTCAAGTACGCCACGGAGCCGACCTACAGGCTTCTCCAGGCCTTCCGGTGGAGGGGGCTCGACAACTGGAGGCCGATCACCGTCGGGGGCAAGGTCAGCCTGGGGGACATCGAGGTCAGGGTCCACAACGCGGGTCACATCCTGGGCTCGGCCCAGTTCGAGGTGAACACTCCGGAGGGGACCGTCCTCTACTCGGGGGACTTCAGCATGGGGAACAGCTACACGATGAAGGGGGCGAGGCCCGTTAACTGCGACATACTCGTCGTGGAGACGACCTTCGGCGCCCCCATGTTCCGTTTCCCCAGGAGGGACGAGGTCGCGATGGACATGGTGAGGTGGGCTGTGATGGAGGCGATCCCCTCTGGCAGGGTCCCAGCCTTCAAGACCGACTCCATCGGCAACGCCCAGGAGATAATCCACATATTCAACAACAAGACGAGGGCCCCCGTCGTCACGGCGAAGAGCGCCACGGGGGTCAGCGACATCTACAGGGACCACGGCCACAGCCTCGACTACGTCGACGCCAGGTCTGAGGAGGGACGGGAGCTGCTGGAGAGCGGCAGGTGCGTCCTCGTCGCCCCCAAGGGAGCGAAGCTGGCGCAGGAAAACATCGACCCCGCCCTCGCCTCGGGCTGGGCCGTGATGATGAGGAACAGGGGGAGGGCCTTCCCCCTCAGCGACCACGCCGACTTTCGGGAGCTCCTCAGCTTCATCAGGGGCTGCCACCCGAAGAGGGTGCTCACCTTCCACGGGGGGGCGATGACCCGGGGATTCACCGACTACGTTAGGAAGAGGCTGGGTATAGACGCCAGGCCCCTCACGAGCAGGGAGGAGACGCTGATGGGACCGGTGAGCCGGGGGGAGATGAGGATGAGAGCGTGCTACGACCAGCTCCTCAGGACTGTGAGGATACCCGGCTTCGAGTACACGAACAGCTGGCTCGTCAGGGAGATGGCCCGGAAGGGCTTCACGAGGGGCGAGACCGAGTCGGCGGTCCAGCACCTCCTGGATCGGAAGGCGCTGGAGAGCACCTCGAACGGCGTGATGATGCCCCGGATAACGTGAGGCGTTCAAAACTCGAACGCTCTCAAACAGTCTACAATTTTAAACGCCGATGGTTCGTGAAAAAAGAAAGTATAAAATGTGATGGGAATGTCCCGTCATGAGGGCATGTGCGGTTACCAGGGGTCCTCTTCTTCTTCCTCTTCTTCTTTGAACTCCACGTTCCAGTTCTCGTCGTCGCTGACGTCGTCCATGCAGAAGAGGCAGAGCTTGTCCTCCACCGACCCGCAGTCGTCGCAGAAGTAGTCCCCGCATCTCTTGCACTTGTTCAGGCTGTTGGACTGGATTCCACACATGACACACTCGCGCATCATTCAAGCACCTCCGTTTGGTCTGGGTATTTTATCCAGGCATTTTCTGCTGAGATCGGGACAGTAGAATTACATTCTGTTCTAAAAAGGTATCAAAACGATAGTCTGGCACGGTTTATATTTGATTTTAACAGGAAATTTGTTTAATATCATCTTCCATGAAGAAGACTTATAAATAAATTTCTTGAAAATCTCAAAATTAAGTCTGAATTATTCATGGATTATCTTTTTCATGAAATATCTTGATTATAACAATTCAATCGGTCTCCGCTCATTCGAACACATTTGTGTCATTCACGGGGTTCACCTGAACGGGCAACCATTATTATACGCGCCTGATGGATAGTTGATCAAAACATGGCTCAAGGCAGGGGATCCATCTGGAGCGTCAGGTTCACGGTCTTCGTCTCGGGAGCTGTGACGATGGCCCTCGAGCTCGTGGGGAGCAGGCTCCTCGCGCCGGCCTTCGGGGACAGCATCTTCGTCTGGGGTAGCCTCATAGGCGTCGTGATGGCCTCCCTCGCCGCGGGCTACTACGTCGGGGGGAGGCTCGCTGATAGGAGGCCGAGCTACGCCAGCTTCTCCCTCATCACGTTGACGGCGGGCTTCTTCATACTGCTCATCCCCATATCGTCGCCCCTGATATTGGAGGCTGTCTACTACTCGGGCTTCGGGGAGAGGTACGGCCCGGTGCTCGCCTCCCTCCTGCTGTTGGGGGTTCCCACGACGCTCCTCGGCATGGTCTCCCCCTACTCCATCAGGATGGCGGCGCAGAGCCTCTACAACCTGGGAGGCATCTCGGGCAGCCTCTACTCCATCTCGACGGGAGGGAGCATCTTCGGGACCTTCTTCACGGTCTTCGTCCTCATCCCCTCCTTCGGCATCAGGCAGATAGTCTACTCCCTGGGGGTGGTGCTCATACTGGTCTCCCTCATCGGCTTCGCCTGGAAGGACAGGCTCATCCTGGCTCTGATCATGGCGCTACTGATAGCTCCGTCGAGCCTGATTGAGGGGGCCATCTCGACGAGTAGCGGGACAATCGTCTACAGGAGGGACACGCCTTACAACACCCTGACCGTGGTGGACAGCCCGGGGAGGGGGGTGCGGACCCTCTTCCTCAACAAAATGCCCCACAGCGCCATGTACCTGAACGGCTCCAACAGCGCCGTCTTCAGGTACACCGACTACTTCAACCTCGCCCTCCTCTTCAACCCGGGGGCCGAGAGGGTCCTCTTCATCGGCGGGGGAGGCTTCTCGGGGCCCAAGCAGTTCCTGGAGTACTATCCGGACGTGCACGTGGACGTGGTGGAGGTGGACCCGGAGGTCGTCAGGGCGGCCAGGGACTACTTCAACGTCTCGGACGATCCCCGCCTCGGGGTCTACACGGAGGACGGGCGGAAGTTCCTCGACGGCGCCGGGTTCTACGACGTCATCGTCCTAGACGCCTACTCGAAGACCTACGTCCCTTTCCACCTGATGACGCTGGAGTTCTTCCAGGAGCTGAGGGAGCACCTGAGCGGGGATGGGGTCATAGTCTCCAACCTGATATCTTCCCTCGTGGGGGACACCTCGGAGCTCCTCATGGCGGAATACAGGACCATCAACGAGACTCTGCCCCAGATCTACCTCTTCCGCACCAGGAGCGGCTCCCTCTCCATCGTCCAGAACATCATCCTCGTGGCCACCGTCAGCCCGACGAGGCTGAGCCCCGTGAGCCTCGAGGAGAGGACTGAGGATGCCCCCCAACGCGGCGCAACCCTGGCCAGATACGTAGGGACACTCTTCGAGTCCGAGGGGCTGGCGGGGGACTCCATCGTGCTGACGGACGACTACGCTCCGACCACCAAACTGCTCAACCCCATCACACAGGCTCCCTTCGAGGGGGGTGAGGAGCTGGCTTATAGGAGTTCGCTGCACCCTTTAATCATAGCCGGGGCTTGGATACTGGTCTTCGCCTCGATCTACAAGCTGTACACGATGGTCGAGTGAAACAGGTGGCCCCATGGAGGGGACGTTCCACGCTGTCGATGTGGGTATACCCGTGAAACGGCTGCGGATGAGACCTCACCCTCCACAATCGTTGTCATTCCTCAAGCGGCCACATTGCACATGGAGATACAAGCACGCCTCACCAAGAGAGGACTTACATCATTTAATGTATTTTTACAGAAAATCATTTAACGCCCAATATCGATATTCGCGAGATGGATCTAAAAGAGAAGATAGCCTACGTCATCGGTACAATCGTCCTAATTTATGGAGCCTATGCGGGGAGAGACCTGACAAAATTAAACGAAATAATTGAAGGGAGCGCCATGGTGGCGCTTATTGTGAATGTCTTCATAGTCTTTGTCTACATCAATAGACGAGGCGTCGGAGACTGGCACCAGAAATATGACGACTGAAGCCCATCCATAGGGCAGAGGACGTTGACAGTGGTTTCTCGTAGCCCTTTATTCAGTTCTAGTCAAAAGAGGACCCCTTTGATACACCGGAAAATGTTGGCTCGCGCCAGGCTGCTCTATGATCATGGTCAGAGATAAGGCTCTCGAAGAGTGTAAAAAAGGGGTTTTAATAAAAGGGAGTAAAGGTGGAGCCACTATTTCTTCAGCTGGTTGAGCGGGGGCTTCAGGTCCATGGGGATCGGTGGCTTGTAGGAGCGGCCGGCGAGCCTCTCAACCCACTCCTCCCTAACCCTGGACAGAAGCTCGGGGTCCGTCATGAGCTCCAGTCCGCTGGCGGCGATGACCTTCGAGGCGAAGATGAGGCCCTTGTGGCCTATGCTCATCCCAGACTGGGCGGTGAACTGCCAGCTGTGGCCCGGTGTGCCCAGCATACAGCAGGCTGTGCCGAACTCCATGGTGGGTGTGACCCAGCTAACGTCCGAGACGTCCGTCGAGCCGGCGCCCACCTTGCCCTCCCTCCAGTCGTCGAGCACCCTCTCGTCGAAGAGATCGTCCAGCATCTTCTCCCAGCCTGGCCGCTCCGACTTGCGGAGGCCCTCCTTCTTCGACTGGGGCGAGATGGACTCGTTCATCTGCTTCGCGAACTCGATCTCCTCCTCGGTGTGGACCGGGGCCCCTATCTCCCTCATGTTCCTCACCACGAGCTCGCTCAGCCCCCTATTGGACAGCTTGTTGTAGCAGCCGGTGAGGAACTCGACCTCGTGGGTGGTGCGGGCCATCTTGTCTGCGCCGTCGGCTATCTGGAGCACCCAGTCGTAGATGTACTCCACCTGCTCCCTCTCTGGGGCCCTGACGTAGAACCAGGTCCGGGCGTAGGCGGGCACCACGTTGGGCTGGCCCCCGCCCACCTCGGTGACGTAGTGGACCCTGGCTTTCTCGATTATGTGCTCCCGCATGAAATTGACGCCGTTGCTCATCAGCTCCACGGCGTCGAGGGCGCTTATCCCGTTCTCCGGGTCCCCGGCGGCGTGGGCGGTCCGACCGTGGAAGTGGAACTTGACGGAGTTCATGGCGTTGCTGCTCCCCAGGCCGGCGGTATTTGCTGAGCTCGGGTGGTGGCTGAGGCAGGCGTCGACGCCGTCGAAGAAGCCGTCCCTGACGAGCCAGACCTTGCCGACGAGGGTCTCCTCGGCGGGGCATCCGTAGAACCTGATCGTGCCGGGGATGTCGTTCTCCTCCATCTCCCTCTTGATGGCTATCGCCCCTGCCATCCCGGAGGTGCCGTGGATGTTGTGGCCGCAGCCGTGGCCCGGCCCCCCCTCCACCACGGGCTCCTTGTAGGGGATGGCCTTCTGGGAGACGCCGGCGAGGGCGTCCAGCTCCCCCATCACGCCTATCACGGGCTTGCCGCTCCCCCAGGTGGCGACGAAGGCCGTCGGCATCCCCGCCACGCCCCTCTCCACCTTGAAGCCGTGCCTCTCCACCTCGTCGGCCAGGAGCTTGGAGGTCTTGTACTCCAAGAGGCCGACCTCCGCGTACTCCCAGGCCTTGTCGCTTATGCCTATGATGCGCTTCTCGTTGTCGTCTATCCAGCTAAGAGCTGTCTCCTTGACCATCTTTCATCAGGAGAGATTGGCGCAACAGGAGTATAAAATAGTCAGTCCCCCCTAGCGGCTTTGGGAGGACGTCCTCCCTACGTAGGCCTCGAAGAGGAGGAAGCCGAGGGTTACGGTGATGGCCCCCTGCATCCCGTTGAAGACCGCGAGCAGGGGGAGCATGCCGAGGGCGGCCTGGAGGGGCAGGCCGTAGTAGTAGGGGAGGACGACGAGGTTCCAGCAGCTCATGACGACGACCCTTAACAGGATCCCGGTGGCCAGGGAGAGCGCCTTCTCGGCGGCCCCGCCGCTGCCCATGAGGGCGGCGAGCCTACGCCCCGCGAAGATGCCGACCACGGTCGAGAGTTCGGCTATCCCCTTCATGGCGCCGCCTACCACGTCCCCGCTCCGGGCGACGATCCCCAGCGCGGCCACCACTGAGGTCGTGGCGCTGGACCCCAGGTCTATGAGGAGGAGGGCGACGACGATGGGCACGCCGGTGAAGTCGAACTTGAGGAAGGGCATCCAGGGGAAGGGTATCTTGAGCCCCGAGAACTTGAGGGCGTAGTCGAAGACGATGGTGAGAGCGGCTAGTATGGCTGTCCCCGTGATCCGGGCCGTCCTTCCACCGACGCGTTCCATGATGCATCACAATGGGCGATGTTTTCCCCAGAGGGGACTACTCACCGGTGCCGCTCAGGGGTTAAAAGACTTTTCCGACGGGCCAGGCCGCCCCCCTGGGGGCTGGACAGGTTTCTCTGCCCATCAAGCTTAAAAGGGCAGGGGCGTTTGAATTGGGGTAGGTGGAGGATGTGCATCAGCTCCAATATCCACGGGCGAGGTCTCCGACCTTCGCAATCTGATTCTCCGTACCCTCAACGACAACCAGCTCCTGATTCTGGCCAGCGTGGCGAGCCAGGGGCGTTCCATGACATCCCTTCTGAGGTGCCTCTCTGAGGAGTACGGGATCCCCCTCTCGACCCTGAAGCTCAACGCCAGGATACTGAGGGAGCTCAACCTGGTGTCCTACGGCAGCGTGGGGGAGACGAGGAACGCGGAGGTCATGGCCCTCGGAGAGTTCGTGCTCAGGCTCCTCAGGGGCGGCAGGGTGAGCTCCATCAGCTTCTCTGACTAGCCTGGAGGCCGTCGAGAATCCCCTGGAGGGCCCTGCGGTCCACCTTGCCCAGCGGGCTCAGGGGCAGCGAGGGCACCACATCTATCCTAGCGGGGACCTCGTGAGGCTCCAGGGAGCCCCTGCAGTGATCCATGAGATCCTCGACGCTCACGCTGTGCTCCGGCCTAAGCACGACCAGGGCCCGCAGGTCTGTGGCGCAGCGGAGGGGGTCAGGGACGCCGAGGGCGGCGGCCATCTGGACCGCCGGGTGGGCGCTCAGCGCCTCCTCGACCCTAGAGGGCCAGACCGTGTGGCCGCCTGATACAATCCGGTTCATCTTCCTGTCGACGATGTAGAGGAATCCGTCGTCGTTGACGAGGGCTATGTCGCCCGTGTAGAGCCAGCCGTCCCTGAGAGCCCGTCTCGTCTCCTCCGGCCTCCTCCAGTAGCCAGCCATGACCTGGGGCCCCCTGACGACCAGCTCCCCCTCCTCACCCAGCGGGAGCTCGATCTCCCCCGTCCGGGCGTCCACGATCTTGGCCTCCGTGTCGGGGAAGGGCAGCCCCACCGTCGAGTGGTCGGGGGCTCCATCCAGGGGGGTGCAGTGGGTTGTGGGGCCCGCCTCGGTCAGCCCGTAGCCGTGGTAGATCCTGGCGCCGGTCTTCTCCTCGAAGCGCTCAACGATGGCTGGCTCCGCGGCGGAGCCCCCGGAGACGCAGCTCGTGAGGCTCTTCAGGTCGTACCTCGCCGAGTCGGGGTGCTCCAGCATCTCCCTCATCATGCGGGGTATCAGGGGGAGGTGGGTGGCCCTGTGGCGCTGCACGGCCTCCATTATCGCCTCGGGCCTCGGGTCGGGCACGAGGACGAGGGTGCAGCCGAACTGGAGGGTCTCGTTCATCGCTACGGTCATGCCGTAGATGTGGAAGAAGGGGACGGCGCAGACCACGACCGGCCAGCCGGCCGGCTGGGGCTTGGCGCTGTAACCCCAACCCCTGAGCCAGAAATAGGACTGGAGGGCGTTGGCGACCAGGTTGCGGTGGGTGAGCATTACCCCCCTCGGCGGCCCGGTGGTGCCCCCCGTGTACTGGATGGCGGCCAAGTCCTCCCCGGGCTCCACCTCCACCGGGGCCTCCAGCGCTGGCCCCCTCAGGAGCCCCTCGAAGTCGTGGGAGCCCTGTGGCGGCCTCGCCCCTCCTCCCCTGAGCCTGTCCAGCAGCCTGAGGTGGGGTGGCGCGTAGGCGGCGGCGTCGGCGACGATGAGGTCCCCGGGGGTCTCCTCGGGG
>SMTZ1_10003624_pt1 | contig 17633 bp, 12 predicted proteins | sample DeeMarSWOR136_30_FD_25667 | JGI IMG/M metagenome (IMG submission 25667)
TGGGTTGCTGCGTTTGCCCAGAAATAGCCGTTGTTATGAGTAAGAGTTCTGTTGTAAAGCCTTATCCTGGTTTTGAAATAAGACCTGTCGGGGAAAATGCTGATAAATACTTCCCACTTCATCCTTCTCACCCACTCTTCTGTCCCTACCACACAGGTAATACTCCCGTCAGCATTGTTGAGAATCTTGTAATTTACAGGAGAGAACGTGTTTACAGTATGGCCCAGGGTTGGAAAGTTCCACTCAATCCCGCCAGAGAGCCAGGCCCCTCTCAAGGCCACAAGACCCGGCTTCATCACCTGATTGTGATAAATGAAGTCAAAATTGTTGCTTGTTTTATCGATAGCAGCGAGAATTCTTCCTCCCACATCAGGGAGAATGAAAAGTTTTATGTAATCGTTTTCCATCACAACTACTCGGTATTTTCCTGTAATCTTCTCACGGGTTATGTCAGTCTGCATCGGATAAGGATAAACCCTTAAATTCCAGAGAGGAGGACTGGGATCATCAGGACCTGTATAGTATGTGGGAATATTCATCTCAATTTCTTCTACCCTCACATCTCCTGAAACCGAGAGGCATATGATCAGGATTGCTGGAATTAGCACGATTAAAAGAAGGATTTTTCTTTTCATTTTTTCCTCCCTATTGATTTCTTGAGAGTCTTTCACCCAATTCTCTTTCAATCATGACCATCCATAATTATCCATATTTTCTTCATTTTTGACACTAAATTCTTCCTATGCTATAAGTTTTTAGCTGAAATTAAAGATGAATAAAAAAAGAACATTCTTCTCTTTTATACTCAAGATTAAACTTTTATTCCCTATTCTTGAAGTCAAAAGTATCTGATAAGAAAAGTGCAAGGGTATTATTCTGAGAAATTATCGGCTGAACGGTTGCAGCTCTGCTACGAGATCGCTCCTCCCCGAGTTAAGCAATACCTCGACGCCGAAATTGAATTCGTCCTGGATAAGATAAGACAAACCGACTTAGTCCTTGAGCTTGGATGCGGCTACGGCAGAGTCCTCCAGAAACTGGTGGAAAAAGCCAAAACCGTCTTTGGTATCGACACATCACGCGCCAGCCTATTTCTGATAGAGAAAACAATCGGCAAAATTCCTTCTTTGCATCTTTCTGTCATGAACGCCGTTGAACTGGGTTTTAGCGACAGGAAGTTTGATAGGGTGATATGCATTCAAAACGGCATCTCGGCTTTCAAGGTAAACAAACGAAAATTGATAGAAGAAGCGATTCGTGTCACCCGCTCTGGAGGAACAATACTTTTTTCCAGCTACTCGGAACGCTTCTGGGAGGATCGTCTTGAATGGTTCAGACTTCAGTCTGAATATGGACTTATCGGCGAGATTGACGAGAATGTTTCAAAAGATGGGATTATCGTCTGCAAGGATGGATTCAGGAGCGATACAATCGGTCCAGATGAATTTATCTCATTGACTTCTACTTATGGCATTGAACCTATAATTACTGAAGTTGACGGCTCAAGTATATTTTGTGAAATACGTGTCGAATAATAGCGCTATACATCCCTACGCTGGAAATTATAGAGAGAAAAAAGAGAACGTCAGGAGGTGTCTAAAACGGAGAGATAGGCAATTATGCTATCTGGATATTTTATTATCTGGACTTTTTGTTATCTAAATATATCTCTACCTAGACTCAGATGGAGGGACAACACCAAATAATTGAACTCTGTTATTGTTTCTTTCTACAACATAGACATAGCCTCTACTATCAACGACAATATCGACCGGGTATTGCATCTGGCCGTTATCCACTCCTGGAGTCCCCCATTTAGCTATAAGCTTACCATTTTCATCAAATTTCTGAATTCTATTACTGCCAGAATCAGCCACATATACGAAGTTATGATTATCAATAAATATTCCCTGGGGATTGTTAAACTCGCCATCGGCTGTGCCTCTTTTTCCCCATGAAGCAATAAATTCTCCTTCTAGAGAAAATTTTTGAATCCGGACTCTATCAACAACGAAAACTTCATTTTTCTGACTTACAGCAATTCCTTTTGGATAGATAAAATCGCCATTTGCGGTTCCCTGCTTTCCCCATATTTTACTTAAAGCACCCTGGCTATTATATTTCTTTACACGGTGGTTTCCAGAATCAACAACATAGATATCATTCTTATCATCAACCGCAACTCCAGAGGGAGTCTTAAACTGGAGATTTCCACTGCCCTCTTCGCCCCATTTTCTTTTATAAATCCCTGCCCTATCAAACTTCACAAAACTGTGAGTCTTTTCATCTGTGACATATACATTGCCTTGATTATCAACAGCTACGCTCGCAGGATTTTTTATTATCTTGAATTGTTTTCCAGAATCTCCCCAGGCGGTCTGGACTTTCCCTTCTGGATTAATCTTCTTCATCTTAATCCGTCCTGAATCAACAATATAGATATTGTTATCATTATCTATTGCTATTCCAGAAGGCTGATCGAATAGCTCGCTCGCAGGCCCACCCCATTTTAGAAGATAAGAGTACTTATTAGGAGTCAGGGCCATTTCAACGGCTAAAGATTCCTTACCTACTTCTATTTTTATCTGGTCTTCCCATTCTGCGTAATTTTCTTTTATCACCTTTATTTCATGAGAGCCAAAGGGTACAATCGGCAGCACACAGTTGGTCACTTGTTTTGTATCCTCACCGTCCAAATAGACCTTTGCTCCTTGTGGAGCGGATTTTACTTCGACATCTATCCCGGCTCTCTCCAAGGGATATTCTTTCTTGGTAGTGGCCTTGGTGATAAAGACCTCATCTCTAACTGGCTTGTAGCCTGCTTTTTCAATTTCAATGATAATCTTAGGGTTGGCGGTTCTGTATATCTCAGGGGAAAGCCCTATTTCCTGGCCGTTGACTTTTACTTTTGCCTCCTTTGGCTCAGTCAAGATCTCAATAGAATATTCTGTGACCAATCCTAAGAATTGTTTTTCAGCCTGCTCTATTAAAGCGACAACTTCGGGATCAAGGATATTACGGGTTATCTCCTTTGCATAAGGATGATTGACCGCGAACATACTCTTGAAACCATTCAAGGCAGAATACGCATCTCCTTGGCCTGCAGAAGCGAGACCTAACCATAAATAGATCTCTGCCCCCAATTCTTTTTGCTTCTTGTGATCTGTAACGTTAAAAACCTCGGCAATCAAAGGCTTCAGGGAGATTATGGCTTTTTCGTAATCTTTCTCCAGTCTTATCAGCTTCCTGCCTTCTTCCATCTTGACTTCAATCTCTGCTACAATTTCTGGCTGAGACTTTACAGGTCTGCCCGGACCGCCTGCTTCTTCCCTGGTCAATTCCCTTTCGCTCACCTCATCAACATTCATGGCATGAATATAGCCAGAGACTCCTTGCCAAGAAACCCCGTACCAATCCCCCTGTTTGCTTTCTGCATCCAAAATTGTATTCATAGGAACTTGGATGAGAGTCTTTCCTCCAATCGCCCGCGTTGCTTTTATGCTGGCATTATCAAGAATAACCTTTATCTTAACGGGAGCTGCCTCAAGAGTGACTAAAAGGAAAAAAAGAAGAAAAATGCTTAATAATTTAATCCCCCCGCTAAAGTGCTTTGATTCCATCTTCCTCTCCTCTCTTAAACTATAAACTTTTTTCCTGACAACTCAAGCAATTTCTTATCTTTATATCTTATCTTCCTTTGTAATTTTCCAGACATTTCCTTGTTTTTCCATTGCCCAGATTACTTGTCCCTCAAAAACCTTCGTCCTCTGACCAGTTTGTTTATTGACAGCAGTCGAGAAATTAGAAAAATTTGCTTCAGCATGATTTCTATCTTTAAATTTAATCGAAATTCGTGACTCGTCAATGACAGAATTTATATCATCAAAATTATTAAAGATGAACGTTGTATCCGTTCTTTTTAGCCTCTGGAGGTCTGGAGAACCGATATAATAGAGAATTACTGGGAGGTCTTTTTCCTCTTCGGCTTTCCTCACGCTTTCTATTATTTGCCTGATTTCTACAATGGAATTAGCTTCATAAATAGCTTTATCCGCCAAATTCCAATACTTTTTTGCTTCTTTGTGATCTTTATCCAATTCTAAGATTTTTTCCATTTCCTGCAAACATTGCCTATAATCTCTGTTTTTATATCTGCTGATCCCAGTCTCCAGGATTTGGACGATCATAATTTCATTCTTCGCTTTAGTTATATAGTCTTGAGCTGTTTGGTTCTTGGGGTATTTGGCAATAACCTCTTCTGCCAGCCTGATGGTCTCGTCATAATCGCCTTTTTCAAAACTTTCGTTAGCTCTGTTCAATTTATCCTCTGTGCTGCCAGGAATGATAGCTCTTGTCTGGAGAGGCTGTGAAGGTTCTTCTGCATCTATCTTTTTTTCGGTTTCAGTAACTTCCAGTTTTTTATCTTGAGGTAAGGAAGGCGTCTCTGTCTTTATTCCTTCCGTTCCCGAAGTTTGAGCAACAAGGACTTCACTCATTTTACTCTTTGCTTCACCTAAATATTCCTGGGCTCTTACGTTTTCTGCATCTTCGGCAAGAACCTCCTCTGCCAGCCTGACTGTCTCGGCATATTCCGCCTTATCAAAACTCTGCTTGGCCCTGTTCAGTTTATCCTCTATGCTGCCAGGAACGGCAGCCTCTGGTGGCGGGGATAACGGAGGTTCTTCTGCTTTCACTCCTTTGAATATACCTGAGAGAAAAGGTATTTCTCCTGTCTTTTTGTAGGACAAATAGCCCCCTCCTGCAGCGGCCAACAGGATCACAGCAGCAGAAATGGCTATAGCAGGCCACAGTTTCCGTTTTCTCCTCATCATTAAGGTTGGGAGTTCTTCTTTAATCATGGTAACCGGTATTGTCTTGTCCGAGAGCTGGTCAAAATTATGCAGATCTGTGGCAAGCTCAGCACAGTTTTGGTAACGATCTTTTGGATCTTTAGCCAGAGCCCTACAAACTATCTGTTCAAAACCGATTGGTAGGCCTTTTTTTACTTCAGTCAGAGCAACCGGCTCTTCATTGATAATCTTATAAATTACTGTGGTGATACTTTGGGCTTGAAAAGCCCTTTTTCCAGTGAGAAGTTCATACAGGATACTCCCCAATGAGAATATATCTGACCGCCTATCTACCTTTTTTCCCATAACCTGTTCTGGGGACATGTAACTTGGCGTACCCAGCGTTGTCCCCGCTTCAGTCAAGGTCGATGTCTCAAGTCGCGCCACACCAAAGTCAACAATAAAAGGTTTCCCGTTTTTATCCAGCAAAATATTGGCGGGCTTAATATCTCGATGGATGATTCCATTATCGTGAGCATAATCTAAAGCTTTGCATAACTGATCCATGAGCTGGATTACTTCTTGAGTAGAAATTTTTTCACCTGAACTAATCACCTTTTGGAGGCTTTTACCTTCAATCAATTGCATAACAATATATGTCATGTCTTTCTCTCTGCCGACATCGTAGATAGTAATAATATTTGAGTGTGTTAGCTTACCTGCAGCTTGAGCCTCCCTCATGAACCTTTCCATCATTTCTTCTCTATCACCTTCCTCAGAGACCAAATCGAAACGTATAGTCTTGATAGCGACATCTCGATTTATATCGGGATCAAGAGCTTTATAGACAATCCCCATGGCTCCCTTTCCGAGTATACTGGTAATTTTGTATTTGCCTATATTTTTCATCTTTCCAGATTTAGGGCTGCGTATGTTCTTTTTGAGTTCTGTAAGATAATCACAACGTCCTTTTATGATTGCAAAGGACTCGCCTGCTGTCAATCATCAGTAAAGAGGATTTTTTAAGATGATTACTAATTTCATTCCCTCATCTAAGAAGGTTAGAACGCTCATCGCCACCGAGGAGGAATTATAAGCTAAACACTGCGCGCTCAAAAGGAAACTGTAGTTCTGCCTCTCATGTGAAATGGGTTATCCCTCCACCCATAAAACCACTAATTTCAGCTTTTTCCGTATTGCCTCTTAAAAAAATATAATAGAAAGGTTCTATTGTCAAGAGGGAAAAAAGTGGGGTCAGACTTGCAAAACTTGCATAATTTGAAAAAAGTAGCCTGTCCCCTTTTTAAGGTGGAAGCATCCCCAAATCCGTGATTGGAGGAGGTTTTGGGAAATAGCTTAGCTCCCTTCAGATTTTTAACGCCATTCTCCATTCGCTCTTCTCGGCGTCTGCGTAACTCGCTCCGCTCAGACATACTCGACGCCCTACTCCGTCGGGTTCCCTCGAAGAGCGAATTTCGAAGGCTAAATCTTCAATGGTCGCTGCAGCTATTTCCCAAAACCTCTGTCCTGAACATAGCAACCAGTTATCACGGAAATGGAGATGCTTACTTTTAAGGTCTATTTTTTGCCAAATAGTGCCTAATAATGGTAAAAGAAGATTAGAAACTTTCACCATATAAAATGAACGCAGAAAAAACGGAAGTTACCTATCAATTTGTCAATTATGGCGAAGATTTGAGACCCGCTAAAGGCGTATTAATTCTGGATGTGGGGATGAAAACCGTGCCAGGGGTTATTGACCACCACCACTCTGAGGCCGAACCCGAATGCACAGCATCCTTAATCGCTAAAAATCCTAACCTTGTCCTGGACCACATCAGGGAGGGCATTGAGGGGAAAAAAGAAGAATCCCTTAAACTGAGGATCGTAACCCACCGGCTTCCTGACTTTGATTCTATCTCCTCTATTTTCCTTGCCTTAAAACTTATCGAAACAGGCAAGATCAATCCTTCTATGGAAAAAATAGCTCATTATGCCAGGATGGTCGATTCCTCTGCTCTGCCCAAGGATATTGACCTTACCTCTACTCCTTACTCCATCCTTCGTTCACTCTTTACCGAAATAAAAAGAGGAGAGGAAGAGAGCAACCTCGAAAGGGTGAGAGAGGGCTTAAAATTTATGAATTTCTTGTATTCCAAATCAGAAGAGGGATATGAAATCCTTGAGAATAAAGTGCTCTTTTCAGGAATTGACAGATACGGGTGGGCAATGAGAAAAGCGGAAGATGATTATTTCAGTTACCTATTTGACATCAGCAGAGCTCGGAAAATCATTATTTATTTACCCCTGACTAAAGGAAACGGGGAGAAGAAAGTGGATGGCCTTGTCATCAAAAATCCAAAAAGCTTTCTTCTTAAAGAATGGGCCCGGAGAGACAGGGAGAATTCTCCCCTCCAGGAAGGCTTCGGCTTGCTCATAACAAATTTTTGGAACAAAAGATACATTCTTGGAGTTGACCCAGAGAAAAAGGTGAATCTAAGAGGACTCGGAGACTTGCTGAATGAAAAGGAGGCCGAAAAGAGGACTAAGACGGGAAGGCCTTTTACTTTCCGCTGGTATGACGGGAATTGCCCCTTTTTCAATTTCCGGATCATCGATTCTCCCCAGGATGGGACGAGTTTAAGCCAGGAGGAGATTGTCGATGCACTTCTTTCTTTTGGTCAAAAAATGGATTCGAAAGCCACCTGAGTTACTTTATTTCAATCTTTCTCTGTTATTAGAAGAAGCCTAGAGGGTTGGGAAATACATGATCCGGCTGCTGCTGGAGGATAGGAACGAGTACTTCTGGCTCCTTTATTTGGCTAAGTTCAAATAATTTGGATTTCCACAGGTTCCAACGGCGTCAGGCTTTGTCATCATGGTAAGAAACAGACTGTATCTTGCAGATGAACATCTATTCTAGATAAAGCCTGAGCCCAGCACAAAAGAGAAAAAAATCCAAAAAATTGAATGAAATCCAATATGTTGGATAGAATCGGGGAGCCCAAAAAATATAAATTATTGAAAATAATAATAATATAAGATTGGCATGTTTATTGCTAATACAATAAATGGTGGTTTTTAAATTCGTTAAGAAGGAGGTATAATCAGAGGGTAATTCTATAAAAAAGGAAAAAGGCGGAGTATGGAAGATATTAAAACTTACGCTTCCATGCTCCAAGGCAAGGGGCCCTCAGCCAATGCGGCTGGGGGAAGGTTAGAAAATCCCGCAATACCACTGAAAAAAGGAGGCGGGATTAAAGAAGGAGAATGAATGACTAAATTCAGAAATTTATTCCTTTGCGTTCTTGGCGTGATCCTGATCACATCTTTGCTATTCGGACAGATTGCTACAAAAGGAAGAATCGTTGGAACCGTTACCGATGAGGAAGGTAATCCTCTTCCCGGCGTTACGCTGGAAGCCACCAGCCCGAGCCTCTTGGGTAAGGCTACGGCTGTGACGGATGCATCTGGCAAGTACCGTCTGCTCTCTTTACCGTCAGGGATTTATACGATCAAATACACTCTCCCGAATTTCAAGACCGTTGAGAGACGTGATATTGTTATTCACATTAGTGAGACTATCACTGTGGATATTACGATGGGGATGGGTGCCATTGAAGAGGAAATAACGGTCATCGGCCAATCTCCTCTCATCGACGTCAAGAGCACAACCAAGGGGATGACCCTCACCAAAATGATGTTTGAGGTGCTTCCCAAAGGAAGAAACTTCGATACTCTGGTTACAGCTGTGGCAGGTGTAAATGTGGAGCCCGGAATGGGCGGAAGTGGACTTTCGGTAGATGGCGCTTCCAGCGCTGAAAATATGTACTATGTGGATGGGACGGATATCACGAGTATCACAATAGGTACCCGCCAACAGAGCGCTGCCTTCGAATTCGTTGAAGAAGTCCAGGTCTTGGCCAGTGGTTATGAAGCAGAGTATGGTGGTGCCCTGGGAGGCGTGGTCAGTGTCATTACCCGTCAGGGCGGAAACGAATTCCATGGTGAGATTATCAGTTATTACGGTGGCGAATGGCTGGAAGGCCCAGAGAGAGATACTCTCCGCAGGAATCCCTTAAACACCTTCGAAGCGGAATATGTCAACTACCAACTGCTGTCTGGGAAAGAAAAATTTGATAGGTACGAAGTCGGTTTTAGCGTGGGCGGCTATATCATTAAAGACAAGATCTGGTTCTTTGGTTCATTCCTCCCTGTATTTAGAACGACCGACAGACCAGTTGATTTTTTAACAACACCCGCAGTCAGTGGAGTTTTTACAGAGAAACAAACCTGGCTAAACTTCCAGGGTAAGATTACTGCACAGCCTTTCAGCTTCATGCGCGTAGGCGGCTCTTTCGTGAACAATTTCTACAAATGGAGAGGGGACCTTCCCTCTCGAGCCGGCACCAGCAATCCCGACGATCCAGACTGGGCCAATTATGGTTTTGACTACCCTAACTGGAGTGCCGCGGGGTTCGCCGATTTGACGCTCGGGAGTAACCTGATGGCCAACATAAAGGGAGGCCGGTTCTACTACAACCAGACAAACCAGCAGGTTCAGCCTGAAGTCCCCAATTACTACCACACCGGATACGGAGCAGCCTCATTCGATGGAACTGTACTGGAAGTACCAGCTCAATGGAACGTGCCCACCGGCTATAGGAACAAAGACAGAGGCTATGTAATCGATAAGCTGAAAAGATACAAGAACTACCTTGGAGCTGACTTTACTTATTTCGCCTATCTCGGAGGTGAGCACGCCTTTAAATTCGGAGTCCAGTGGGTGCGCCAGGGAGAAGATGTTGCCAATATTCTGAAATTCCCCGATTGTCCGGAGATCCGTCTGTTCTGGGGCCGGGATGCCATCTTCGGCGGTGTCAACTACGGAACCGGCACCTACGGTTATTACGAAGTCCGCGGAAACGAGGAAAGCGGTGTTTTTGGCGAGAAATTTAATGTCCATAACGACAGGTGGGCTATTTATGCCCAGGACAGCTGGACGATTCGCGAAAAACTCACCCTGAACCTTGGTATCCGGCTCGAATCAGAATATGTTCCCCCTTACTCTGAGGATCCTTCCATTCCTTCAGGTTTTAAACCCTTGGAATTCAAACTGTTAGAGGATAAGATCGCTCCCAGAATCGGGTTTATTTATGACGTGTTCGGCGACACCAGCCTGAAAATTTTTGGAAGCTACGGGCTCTATTTTGACGTGATCAAGACCTACATGCCTGCCCACTCTTATGCCGGTTTCAAATGGCAAAGCGCCTATTACGAAATGGATAGCTATCAATGGGATACGTTCGGGATAGGCGGCAACTACCCCGGCGCGCATCTGGTCACCCTTGATTGGCGGAAACCCTCGTTTGACTCCACAGACCCTTCTTTGAAACCTGTAAGTCAGCGTGAAATCTCCTTTGGTGTCGAAAAAATGCTGATGGAGAACCTTTCCGCCACTGCCCGTGTCGTCCAGAAGCACCTCCGCCACACCATCGAAGACGTGGGTGTTATCATTCCTGGAGTAGGAGAGTCGTATTTCGAATGTAATCCCGGATTTGGCTATTCACTCTGGACAACCCATGGGGGTAAGTTCGACCCCAAGTATCCAGAAACTCCGAAGGCTAAGAGGGAATACCTCGCCATCAATTTCAGCCTGGATAAGCGGCTGTCGAATAACTGGCTAGCCGGGTTATCTTACACCTGGAGCAAATTGACAGGAAACTATGCCGGCCTGGGAAGTGCTGATGAATGGGGACGGGTAAGCCCCTATGTCATGAGAAACTATGACAACTGGGCCATGGCCTACACCAAAGATCTTGTGGCGATCGATGGAAAACAAGAAACAGACCGTACCCACTTCCTCAAATTCTACGGCGCTTACACCTTCCCGTTCCGTCTGACAGTCGGAGCTGTTATGAATGCCATGTCCGGTGTTCCTATCTCAGAAACCTGGGATATTCTCAGTGCGTTTATTTATCCCTACGGCAAAGGCTATCACATGGATGACGACGGCAATATCGTGTTTCAGCGGACTCCTTTCGTCTGGTATATCAATTTGTATGCCGAATACAACATGAAGATCGGCGATAGGTACAGGGTCCAGCTCAATCTCAATATCGACAATCTTACAAATAACGAATCCGCTTACAGGGTTTTCCAGGATCGCACGATGGATCAAGTGGATGTTACAGAGGATGAGCACCTCGCAGGAACCTGGGAGCTTACGGATCCAGGCAGGGGTTATATCGAAGAACCACGCTGGATGAAGAAGTATACGTTCCAAGACGCAATCTCGGTCAGGCTCGGATTGAAGTTCATGTTCTAAAACTCGGCTGAGGTCGATTCTCAAACCCGCCTCTCTTTCCGGGGAGGCGGGTTTTTTTTTGCTTCTGCGGGAAAAATGGGGGTAAACCCTTTTTATTAGAAGGACTGTCCCCATATATCAGTCCCTATTTCTCTTGTCCCCATTTTCTGAATAAGATTTGACTCGGCGATGATTATAATGTAATTTTTAATCATGCCGAAAAAGAAGAGAAGGAAGAAGAAACGAAGGAGCGAGAGGACGTTAGTCCAGAAACCGCAGGCTCAGAAAGTCGAAGAAAAAACAGCCGCGGGGAAAAAGCCGAAGAAGAGAAAGTTTTTTTTCTTCGCTTCCTTTCTTCTCTTCCTGGTTGCGGCTATTCTAGTTGCCTTCTTTCTTTTAACGCCTCGAGAGAAAATTACAAGAAACAGCAGCCTCAACGTGTTGCTCGTAACTCTGGATACAACAAGAGCGGATAGGCTCGGTTGTTACGGCTACAAAAAGGCGAAAACCCAGAACTTGGATTCTATCGCTACCAGCGGCGTGCAATTCATGAACGCCTACTGCCAGGTCCCTTTAACAACACCTTCCCACTGTTCGATCCTCACCGGCACCTACCCTCTCCTTCATCAGGTTCGAAACAACGGCAACTATTCTCTTACTCCCGACCTCACAACCCTCGCCGAAATATTGCAGGGCAGGGGCTTTCAGACAGCGGCTTTTGTCAGCTCGTTCACAGTGGATTCCCGCCTCGGGCTTGATCAGGGTTTTGATGTCTACGATGATAATTTCGTCGAAGAGCAGGCTTTCAAGTCGTTGAATTCGGAGAGAAAAGCAGAAAAAGTCTTTGCCTCGTTTTCTCGCTGGTTGGACGAGATTCAGTCAGGCCAGTTTATTTGTTGGGTCCACTTTTTTGATCCTCATCTTCCCTATGACCCTCCTTCACCGTTTAGAGAAGAATTCTCCGCTGACCCCTATGATGGGGAGATCGCCTACATGGATCATTACACAGGAAAAATCGTTGAAAAATTGAAAGAGAAAAATCTTTTGGGGAATACACTCATCATCCTCGCCGGAGACCACGGTGAAGCTTTTGGAGAGAAAGGGGAAGTGGGCCATGGAATATTCCTCTACGAGGGAACAATGAGAGTCCCGCTTCTATTCTATGCCGAGAATCATCTCCCTCGAGGCTTGGCTCTTGAACCAAGAGTCAGGCTCATCGACATCCTGCCTTCCATTCTGGATCTGCTCGACATCCCTGTGCCCGAAGGCATCCAGGGCCAAAGCCTGCTGCCCTACATCAACAGAAAGAAAAAAGGCGACCTCACCTCCTATATAGAAACCTATTTTCCAAGGGAAAACCACGGATGGTCTGAATTGACGGGTCTCATCGACGGGAGCTGGAAGTACATCCGGGCTCCCAGGGAGGAGTTATACAATTTGAAGATTGACCCTGAAGAAATCCAAAATGCCGCGAGCCAAGAGCCGAAGGTTCTCCAGGAGAAGAAAAAGAAACTAGAAGAGATCATCAACTTGAGCTCCTCCAAGATAGAAGCCAAAAAGAGAGAAATGACAGCCGAAGAGCTGGAGCGGCTAAGGTCTCTGGGCTATACGATGTACTCAAAGGCATCTTCAGATAATAATCTGCCCGACCCCAAAGACAGGATCGAGGAACTGCGGATGTTTACCCAGGCAGAGGATTATGAGTTTCAGGGAAATTTCCAGGAGGCGGCTAAAATTTACGAACAGATTCTCATGCTCAGGCCCGACACTCCCCAGAGCTATGTCAATTTGGCACTCGTCAAGGCCAAGATGGGACGATTTGAGGAAGCGATACGCATCTTTGAACAGGGAATCGAGAAAATCCCAGATTCCGAGATTCTCCTCTCACGCCTGGGACACACCTTCATGGCCACGGGCAGATTGAAGAAAGCCCTGGATACCTTCGACCTGGTTTCAAAGAACAATCCTCGCCATTTTGATGCGCTTCTCGCCTCAGCCTGGTGCCTGAACCTCATGGGCCAAAAGGAGGACGCCCAGGCCTATTACCGGAAGGCCCTGGAGGTTGAGCCAGAAAATAAATTCGCCCGGACAAACTACGCTTTAAGCCTTGCTACCTCCGGCAATATTGCCCAGGCAATAGAAATCTACAACAGCCTGAAAAGGGATTATCCGGATGATTACAAGATCCTCCAGGACCTCGGGATTGCCTATGGCTATGCAGGGGATATCTCCAGGTCTATCGAGAACTTGGAGAGAGCAATCAGCCTTAATCCGACTCCTGTAGCCTACTACAATTTGGCCGTGGCCATGAAAAAGATGGGGAAGCTCGAAGAAGCTTGCCGGTATCTCAAGCTTTATTTGGAAAATCCTGAAGGCGAGAGCGAAGAGAGCATCAACAGCGTCCGGGCCGAGCTTCAAAACTTGGAAAGAATTCTAAAACGGTAGCCTCTGTTTCTATTTTTTTATCTTTTCCAGATAGTCCAGCATATTCTCGACTTGGCCGGCGAGCTCGGATTCAGGCTCGAGTTCCAAGAACTTTTTGAAATTCTCCCCTGCCTTTTCGTATTCCGTTTTATTCAGATAGACGAGCCCGATTTTATAGTAGGGAAGACTCCAATCGGACTTGATCTTAATCGCCAGATAGTAGTATTGGATGGCTTCGTCCAGTTTCCGACCGGAAAAGTAGATCTCGCCTACGTTATAAGCTAAAATTTCGTTATCGGGGAGGAGCTTGATCGACTCTTTGAAGATGCTCTGTGCCTTTTCAAAATCTTCTCTCCTCAGGTAGCAGTCGCCAATACCGGACAGAGCTTTGGCGGTCATTTCCTTCCCCAACTTCTCGTCAGTTTTGGCCGATTCTGCAGCCAGGTTATACTCTTCTTCCGCTCTCTCGTATTCTCCTTTTTCTTTGTAACAATCGCCGATGTTTATACGGGTTTGATAGGCCATGGGATTTTTTTCAAGAAATTCCTGTAACAGAGCCAAGGCCTCATCATATTTTCTTTCTGAAAAGAACTGTTCGGCCTGCTCGATGAGGTCCAAAGATGCATCATCCTTGATGACCGGTTTGTCTGTTGCTTTGATTTTCTTTAAAGTCAAGGCTATTCTTGGATTCCTTTTCACCTGGCTCACAAAATAATTTTGGGTCGCCGGAACATAGCCTTCAGCTGTGGCTGTTATTCTCCAATTGCCAGATCCAAGTCCTAAAAAAGTCCATTCCCCTTTATCGTCGGAGGTTGTTTCTCTTACAGCCTGGTCCATACCTGTAAGCTCGATGACAATCCTAGCGGAGGCGACGGAATTTCCCTGCTCATCTAGAACGATTCCGGCAATCCGGGCCTTACCTCTGCCTGCTTGAGCGGCGGCGTAATGGAGACTCAGAAGTGTGAAAAGAAGAGTGAGAGAAAATTTTAAGAGGACGTTTTTCTTCATCGTGACCTCCTGTCCGACGAATCCTAAAATGCCGAATGTTCCTGAAGCTCAAAACCTAGATTTTTTCTCGCTTGGCTCTTATCTGTCTCGTTGATTAAGGTTGCTTGGAGAGTATATTTTCCGGATTCGAGGGTTATCGAAATTTCTGCTGAAAAAGCATTTTTATCGAGTTCATCCAAATCTTTCTCGGCAAAGGAAAGTGGATAGTCTTTCTGGTAGCCCCAGACTTTCTTTTCTGAGGAATCGAAAACTTCTACAGAGAGCTTTAATGTTGTCTTCCAAAAGCCTGCTTCAGCGTTGAACCAGATGTTCTTATAAGGAACATCCACTTGAACGACGGCTTCCTTGCCCGCGATGTTTTTTATTCTCAGGGTGAAATCAAAGACGACCTTTTCCCGGGATATCTTCGGCTTTAATTCCATCGAAGCTTGTTGGATCAGGGCGATGTGACGAGCGCCCAAGGGTGTAAGCTCGTAGCTTCCATCCCAATGCTGATCGACGAAGATAATCGGATAAAAGCCATAGTACCAGATTTCCGTCGGGGGACCGTAAAAGTCCGTTCCCCTCGGGTATACATCCCTTTGATCGGGCGGCCCGAGGAGGATGTAGATTCGTCCTCTGTCTTGGAGCCATCCACTCCCCCCGGCATCGGAAAAAAGGTGGTTGGCTTCTTCGATCCGTTTGAAATACTCGTTTTTGTATTCGTTCTCTTCGGTTTCTGGAGTAGGGTCTCTTTTCTTCCAGAATTCTTCTCTAAAGGCTTCTCTCTCAGCAAAAGGAAGATTGAGGAAGATCTTGCGTTCCTGTGATGTGATGATGTATCTTACCTTGGAGAGAAATTCTCTGGATTCTAGGTCCAAGTTTTTTTCCAGTCTATACCGGGCACAGCCGACAAAAAAACAAAGCAAGGCCAGAGAGAGCAGTGCAATTTTCCTCATTTTTTCTCCTTCAAGGATTTCACCCGTTGTTTCAGCCTTTCCTGTTCAGGATTGGTACCGTAATAGGTCAAGTAATCCTTATAATGAGAGATAGCCTCTTCCCATTGGCCGAGAGCGTGGCTGGAATTCCCTATGATCTCATAAAATTCATGCTTTTCGGGGCGGCTGAGAAAGGGAACAGCGATCTCTTTCACCCTTTGGTAGTCTTTCAAGGCAAAAAGGCTCCGGCAGAAATCCATAGTAAATTTGGCTGAGGCGGTGTTTCTTCGATAAGCCTCTTCGAGCAGGCGTTTGGCTACAACGAAATTTTTTTTATTCAGATACTGGTTCCCCAAGATGTTTAGATAGACGGGATCATCCGCTGACGACGTAGGGAGTGAAAGGATCCAAGTCGGCCTCCTCAAAGAGGATCTCCCTGTTGTCTCTATTCAAGAGCGAAGCTCTTATTTTGTAATAAGTGGTATCAAGGCTGGTGAGGGAAAATTCTTCAAAGAAATCGGGCGCCTGGGGATAGTCCTTGATGCTTTTGCGGATTGATTGGGCTTTCTTGTCTCCAGTCATGATAGTATATTCCAAAATGCCGTTTTCCTTCAGTTCGGCGTTCAAGCCATGGATCTGGAAGAACAAGTACAAATGGTCTTTTTGGGTAAAATCGTTTCGCGGCGATGGGACGAGCTGGATATCGTGGAACAGGAAAGGTTTGCCTTTTCCCCTGTATACTGAATCCGTCACCACCCTGTTTGCCAGGATGAAAGAGCTCATCTGAAGAGAGTTCGAGGATTTGGGAATGAAAATATCCTTGCTGGCAGAAGTGAATTCTCTGGACACTTTATTCTTCAAGAGTACACTCAACTTGTAGCTCCCTTCAATCAGAGGAAACATATCCTGAAAGCTGAAAAGCTTGGCCTTGATGTTGTTCATCTGCTCCTTATCGAATTCAATCGGGATTTCCTTTTCAAACTGGAAGATCATGTTTCCCTCTAAATCAGATATGTTACCGTTGACTTCCAAATTGGTGAGGAATCTGTTTCCCAACTGCTCAAAGGTCAGCCGGCTGGGTTCGATGAGATAATGGACAAAATAAACCCCAGATTTGTCTTTCACAACTCTTATGCAAGAATCGCTCTCGATATAGTTGGCGGAGTATTCGACTTCAACGATGTCTTTATACGCCAGAAGTTTCTCCGCGTACGTATCCTTGACCTGCTGTTGTGGGGCAGCCGGGATTTTAGCGTTGATGAGGACCTCCGAGGCGATTGAGGGGGATAGGGTGAACGTACTCTCCCCTGGAATCAGAGTCAGAGATATCTCTGCTATTTTGGGATCGACGGACTGGAGTTCGTAATAGGCAGACATGTAATCAGCGGGATCGCCATAGTAGGAGATCAACAGAGAATGAGGGCCGAATCGCACAGGGGAGTACAATTGATAATCACCCGCACCTCCCTTCTGGAAAAAGGCGACATTAAAAGCTGAAGGAAGTCCCAATTCGGGTTTTGCTTCATAAAACCAAATGATGATCGGCCATACTTCGGACAAGTTATCGAAGCGGTCGATGAACTTCGGCTCTCCAAGGATAATGTATATCCTGCCCATTTCTGTTCGCCAGCCTGGACCTGGAGTGTCTCTCCCAAACCACTGGTTGGCATAGCTGATACGCCGATAATGTTCTTTCTTGAATTCGTTTTCAGGCGTGCTAGGGTTAGGATCTCGCTGCCTCCAAAAGGCTTCGATGAACAAATTCCTTGCTCGCTCTGTCTCAAGCTGAAGAAAGACGTCTTTTTCCGTGGGAGTTATGATGTAAACCACTTCCTCTTCCAGCCATCTCCTGGATTCGGGATCCAGGTCCTTAAGCAATTTTTTCTGCAGGCTCATAAGGGAAGGAGTCAAAAGAAAGAGAATGAAAGAGAATAAATGAAAGCGCCAGAATGAATGCTCTTTTTTTCACTAGCATTATTATAGTATAGAGCTCAAGGATTTTCAAACCAGCTTCGTTCCTTGAGAGAAAGCGTTTTTCTCTGCTTAATCTGTCGCTCGATTCGGATTGAGGGTGGGAATGATGTCTCTTGACCGGTCTGGGTTGTGTCCCCTATTCTTTTTTTTCTAAAGCCTTCAAGACGGCATCCTTGAGTTTGGGGTTGACCTCGACGCCATTACCCTCAGCCT
>SMTZ1_10002746_pt1 | contig 17632 bp, 21 predicted proteins | sample DeeMarSWOR136_30_FD_25667 | JGI IMG/M metagenome (IMG submission 25667)
CTATGAAGATATTCAGAATGGGATTCCTTATCCTTTATGGAAGCATCCTAAAAATAATATACATAAATATTATTGGAAACTTATGACTAGTCTTAACAATTTAATGAACCTAGCTGATAATTTAGATTTGAAAATAGATTGGGAGGTTCAAAATTACTATAATACAGCGAGATGGTATTATGATCGCGGAATTTACTCTTGTCCTGTATGGTGGTCTAATCCCCACCATGGGATGTGGAGCCCTAATTTAATCTATAAAGGAATTGAACTCTTAATCCGAGCCGCTCTTAATTCTCAATTAGCATTAGTTCATGCTGGTAAATCGGATTTAGGAGAAAGCTATTTTGATTCCATATGCTATTATCAAGGATTGTTGCTTATGGAACTCAGCACTATTACAACGAATCATATAAAAAAGTTAAAAAAGAATAAAAGCTCCTGAATTTTACTTATTTTCCAAAATTAATTCATTGAGAAATTCATTCCACTTTTCTAATTCTCGTACAAACCATGCAGCAGAATCAATTTCTCCTTTTTTATTTTTAAAGGTTACTTTTAAAAGAGGTCTATTTACTGATCTATGCATATGTGTTTTAGGATTTGTAATCTCAATTATTGAACTAACTGGGATTGAAAACTCTTTTTCAGGTTTCCACATTCCAAAAAATAATTCTTCTTCTGTAAGCAACAATACCCCATTCCCACGAATTTTCCATACTCCTAATGATTCTAATCCAAAGAAATTAGAAATATCATCTATGATTAAAATTTTTTCATTCTTATATTTCTCATGTATCTTGTTGATTCTTCTTCTAAATAATTTATGAAACATAAGTTAACTTATTAATATTAATATCTAATCAATTGAATAAATTGTAAACAAAAATTATATAATTTCTGGTAAATATAATTTATAAAATAGTCATATCTAATATCAAAAAGAGTATTTTTTAAAATCAAAGCAATGAGAAAAGAAAGCGAGAAAAAAATTAAATATTGTGTATTTTGCGGAGCTAATATCGAAAAAGACAAAATTTATTGTCCTAATTGTGGTAAATTAGTTATCAAGCTCGAACCAGGGAAAAAAATTACACAACCAAAACCAATTCAAGAGCTAGAAATATCAAGAAAATGTTCAAATTGCGGTTCTATAATAACATCAACTATTTTAGATCAATGTCCAATATGTAATACTTCTTTGGAAAAAGTATCTGAAATAAGAAAAACTATAGTTCAAAAGAAACCCAGTTTAATTTTCACAAATAAAAAACTTGAGCTTGAACAAAAATTTGTATTAAGAAAAGATACTTGGAATCTAAAAGAAGGTTTAAATGTTTTTGGGACCTGTATTTACATTTTGGTAATTGTCTTCTTTCTGTTAATTACTTTTATCTCATTTCAATTAGATTCAACACCTATAACTATTCAACAAATTTTATTAAGCCAAATTCCTGAATTGGTTTTTGGCATATATCCAATATGGTACATTTATAATAAAAGGCATAGCTTTACCAAATTAGGTTTTCGTTCAGATTCTAAAAAATTTATTTTGGCAATTCTAATTGGTATTCTAGGTTCTCTGATGTTGATAGTACTTGAATTTTTTTCTGATGCGTTCATTAACTTCATAGCAGATGTAGGTTTAGACTTTTTTAATGTTAAATCAAATTTAGAAGAACAAAATCTAGTTATTAAAAATTCAGACTTAATATGGATAGTTCTTTTAACAATTACATTAATTGTAACAGCGATTTCTTCAGAAGTTGTTTTTAGGGGAGTCTTACATAACACATTAAAGCAAAAATTTAATAAAAATTATTTAGTAATTCTCTTGGTTGCATTGGTATATTCTTTGATACTTTTATTATTCTCATTTCCGTATGGAGTTAGTTTTTTTCTCCTTAACTTTTTAGCCTCTATTGTGCTTGGACTCTTATATGAAATGAATGGAAATCTATATAACACCATAATGGCTAATATTTTTTATTCTATTCTCGTAGTTATCTTAATCTATATCTAGCTTAAACTATTCATTAAACCCTAAATATAAAATTTAATAATTTTATAATCTCTAGATTTATTATATTTTAACCATAGTTTGATTATTACTGTTTAAATTTATTAGTTTGGAGTAAAAAAGATTGGGTAAACAAATGTATAGAAATAAGGGAAGTAAAGACAATATTATAATTTCTATTGCAGGAGCACATGGAGTTGGAAAAACGACAGTATTCAATCTTTTTAAGAAAGATAATATGGTTAAAGATAATAATAAATTCAAGTTCTTTCCCGAAAGGTATGTACTAAATCCACCTTTTCCTTTTGGATCATCTAATAAACAAATTAGTTTTAGAAGTGAACTTCATTTTCTTCAACAGCTTATCAAGCGTAATCAAAATATTGTTAATTTTGATAATCGATACAATGGAAGGATTATAATTTTAGACAGAACGCCGTTGTGCGTTTTAATTTATTCTAAGAGTCTAAATTTAAAAGAAAAAGATTATAAACTTATTCTAGATACATACAATTCTATTCATTGGAAAGAAGATTATATCTTTTATTTGTATGCTAAGCCAAATTCAATTATGAAGCGAATAATCCAAAGAGGTTCACTAGAAAAAATAAGAAAAGAATGGAATGAACAAGATAAAGAGTATTTATTAACAATTCTTTCATATTACAAACAATTTCTTTCAAATAAAGAAGGTGTTTTTATGATTAATACTGAAAATTTATCTCCTGAGGAGGTTATCCATGAAATGAGGGAAATAATAACCCAGTTATCGGGCTATTCTTTCAAAAAGCTTGAAAAATCCATATCAACTCAAATTAATTTATTGAAATATATAAAATGAATTAATAATAAAATATATTAAAATGGTCTATCTTTTTATACATAATTCTAAGCTAAAAAAATCGTGTTCAATCTGATTTGTGTCAAAGAGGGAAAATAAATGTCTACAATTGCCGAAGATATCCGAAAAAATATGATGCTTGTTTTAAAAGAAGAAGAAGAAAAAACTGATTTAGAGAATCTTGCAGTTTTATCCCGAGTAGGAATGAAAGTAGCCAGTTCAAAATCTTCTGAATTAGATGCTGATGCCACTTCTGCTTCAAGTACAGCTTTAATAGATTTAGGGTTAAGATTAAACCAAGCAACCGTTCATGGAGCTTTAACTGAAATTATCCTACACAACACATCAGGATATAGTATTCTAATGGCAATAAATGATGAATATATTGTATTTGGAGGATTAAAAGCAATTTATCGGGTTGGTTATTATTTAGGATATTTAAGAAAATTAGCAATAAAACTAAATAGACTAATTTCGGGTGATCAAGTAACTGAGATGGTGCTTTCCCTTGAAGAATCTGAAATAGAAAAGATTGAAAAACAAAAATTAGAAGAAGAAGGTAAACCTATAATAAAGCCTACCATTGAACAAGATAAAGCTGCTTTAGATGATTTATTAGGATTTTTTGAAGAATGGGAAAAGGGAGATGAAGAATTTGAGGAACTTGAACCTACAACTGAGAGTGGTATTGTTTCGATTCCAAAATCAGTGGGAATTTCGTTTGAAAGGGAAGCGAAAGCATCCAATGAGATTCTTGTTCCAAAGGTTTCAGCAAGTTTAGTTTCTGATAGTAAGTTTAAAGTATATGATGATGAAGTCCCGCCAATTCCACTCGATGATTATACTCCAATGGAAATTGAGGAAGAGCCAAGTACTGAAGAACCTGCCCCTGCTCCAAGAAAACAAATACCATCTGAACAATTACCTCCTATAGATGAATTACCATCGTTTGAAGAATTAGCTCCTCCAGATTTTGATGAAGAAGTATCTGCTTCTGAATATGATACAGAATTTGTCTTAGAAGAAGAATCAGAAGCTCTCGGGTCTGTTTTACGCGATTTGGGATGGGAAGAAGAAGATTAAAGTCATTCACAAACTGAAATCTAACCTTAATTAGTTCATAGGCTTTAATAAACTTTTAAATAAAGTATCTTTAATCTTTATTTAAATTACAATTGATAGTTTTAGTATGACTATTAAAGTAGATCAAACAGAAAAAAGTATTTTAACAAAGTATATACTTTTTGGAACACCCAGATTTGGCACAAATATCCTGTTAACTATCGTGGATTTTGCTTTACTTACGCTGTATAGTACTGGTTTTAAATTACCTGCATGGCAAACTTTTTTAGCTACAAGTCTGGGAAAACTCAGTATTGCACTTTCTCAATTTCTTCTTGGCTGGTTGAGTGATGCTAAATATACTAAATGGGGAAGAAGGAAACCATATCTGATAGGATTAAGCCCATTATTAGGATTATCATTTATACTTTTACTACTTCCTAATAAATTTATAGCATTATCAAATACGGCTGGATTATTCATTTGGTTATTGATTTGGGATTCGATTTTTCAAGCAAGTTATGGAGTAACAACGGTTCATAATGCATGGATGGCTGAACAATTCGAAGTTGGCAACCGTCCTAAAGCTTCTCAATTCATAAATCTATTTATTTATCTGGGTGTAGGTGTAGGTCAAATTTTTACTTTATTAATATTAACAGATTTTGCCGAGAAAGTCAAATTAAATCCAAGCAACATACCCAATGATTTTTTATTTGGTGTATTAATTTTTGGTATAATAACAGTTCAATTATTTTATATAGTTAGCTTACTGATGCCAACAGAGCCTAATTATAAGATCGAATCAGATTTAGTTAGCAATTTAAAAGCCATTGTAAAAAACAAAAATTATTTATCATTTAATTTTATGGAAGGATTTGCGAGTATTGCTTGGGCTATTGTAACACCAACAATGTTAGCTTTTTTAACTGTCGTACTAAACTTTTCTAGAACACAATTTGTAATTGGGGGTGCAATCATTATTTTAGGAGTTATATTCTTCTTATATCTATGGAGAATACTTATAGAGAAGTTAGGCAAAAAAAAGAGTTTATTGTATCTATTTCTTTGTGCAATTATAGTGCTTCCATTTACATTAATAAGCATTATACCCATGGAATCATATCTTATATATGGAATTATTTTCATAATTGGAGTTGTTGCTGGTATAGGTGGTTGGAATTTATTCCCTTACATTATATATGCTGATCTTGCTGAAGATGATGAGAAAACTAGTGGTGAATTAAAAGCGGGATTATATCGAGGCTTTTCAAGCATCATTCTTAACATTTTTCAAGCTATAGGTTTAGCATTTTCATCATTTATGAGCTTTCTTCTAGGAGATTACTTATTTTATATTTGGTGGGGGCCTATTTGCTCTCTTATACTTATTGGTGCCTATTTCTATTCCAAAAAGTATATAAAAATTGATTTTGATTGGGAAAAAATGAGGAACAAATAATTTAAACTAATTTTTTATCTCATCTAGGTAAATTCATTAGTCTCAATATTTAAAATCTCACCCTGAAATTAGATCATATAAAAATAAAAAAGAAAATTTTATTATTGTAATTAACGTTTGTTTCATAATTAAAAGAAATGTCTCTTCAAGAACTAGGAATCTCTCACAAAAAGATCAAAAAAAAAAAGGTCGCATATTTTAATTTTCAAGGGGAAATTAAAGATATCCATCCAAAGATTGAACAATTTTATGAAAAATGTAAGGATTTTGTCTTTGGGCCAGCTATTGCTATTATTGATTATGGAGTATATAGTGAGGGAGGAAAAGACATACATCTCTGCTTTCAACTTAAAAACCAAAAGAAGAATAATTTACAAATAAAATTTCTTGAAAGCATTGAAGTACTATCTATAACTCATCAAGGTTCATTTGACACATTAAATAAAACTTTTCAGATAATATCTAGTTATTTGCAAGATCATTTAGTTTCTGGTACTAGTTTGTTAAGGCTTATTTACCATAAATATAATAAAAAAAATCCAGAAAAAAATCAAATAGAGCTTCAATTTCCATTACATAAATGGGATGATAGATTAGAAAAGAATTTAGATAAAGTTCTAGGTAAAAAGATTAGGAATGAAATCATGAAGGGTAGAGATGAATTATTTACAATAGAATCTTCTTGTGAGGATAGAATTCAATGGCTTAAAAGTATGTTAGATAGGCTTGATAAAATTGCTACTGATGATGAGAAATATGATATCATTTCCAGATGTGCGCATGAGTTCTCTCAAAAACGTATTGACTATATGAGGAGAATTTATGAAAAAAATAGAAATATTGATGAAGTATTAATAGAAATGAGAAAAGATTATACTTGGTATGAAAATCCTGTAAGAAAAGGCAATATTGTATTTGTAAGTAAGATACCTGTGAATCCAGAAGAGTATGAAAACGCTAAAACTTTGGAAGATAAAAAAAAACATTACTGTCATTGCCGTTTTATTAATTCTAATTTAGATAAAGGAATATCTTCAACTTTTTGTAATTGTGGTACGGGTTGGTATCGGCAAATATGGGAAGGGATATTAGGAAAGCCTATTCGAATCAAGATCTTGAAATCACTTTTAAAAGGTGATGAAACTTGCCAAGTTGCTATATATCTCCCTGAAAATAAAATATTAAACTAATAAAAAGAGATAAAAAAGATTCAAATTTTAGTATCTTCTATCCTTTGAAATGATCTTTACTTTTAGTGCTTCAGGACCTTTTCCTTCATTAGAATCTTTGATTTCAAATTCCACTTCATCGCCCATATCAAGTTTTTTAAAACCATCCATATCAACATTTGAAAAATGGACAAAAACATCCTCTTTTCCCTCAACACTGATGAATCCAAAACCTTTCTTATCGGAAAACCACTTGACATATCCAGTCTCCTTTTTTGCCATAAGTAACTCTCTTGTCAATAATTTTTATTGTAAAATATAATATATGGTACCTAAACTCTAATTAAATAAGCTATAAAATTTTTTGAAATTATATAAAAAAATAAATTTTAACTTTAAAATTTTTTTAAACGCTCGTTATTCTTAGATAAAATCAATAAATAATTGTATATTCATTTATAGTAGATATGATATTCGATAAAGTTTTAGAAATTTATCAAAAATACTATATTTGTTTTCATTGTCTCGGTAGAATGTTTTCTCTTCTAGGCACTAATACGACGAATTATGAAAGAGGTAGTTCATTATTACTATCAATAACAATGGAAAATCATCGAATTTATTTATCTAGAGATGAAGCTCTACAGAAAATTGCAATTTCAAATTTGAAAACTTTGTCTGAAAAAGCATATTTTAAACCCGCTCAGAAAGTCTTAAATAATGAAGGTTTAGAGCATGTGAAGAACAATTCAAAAATCTGTTTTTTATGCCATAATATCTTTTCAGATATTGAGAAATATGTTAAAAAAGTAAAGCAAATAATTGGAGAAATCGAATTCTCTAGCTTTTTAGTTGGTTCAAAACCAAGTTCTTATATAATTAATCGAGAGGATAATTTCAAAACAGAGTTCGGACTTTTAGAAGCAGAGTCTTTTAAAAGTCACTTTAATCGAGTAGTAGGAAAAGCATTATTGTCAAGCTTAAACAAAATTCCAGAATTTAATCATCCCGATGTATTAATAATATACTCGTTAGATTTTGAAAAATTTGATGTGGAATTAATAATAAAATCTATTTTTATTTATGGGAAATATAACAAATTAATAAGAGGAATACCCCAAACCCACTGGTTCTGTAGTAATTGCATGGGGAAGGGTTGTAAGTTTTGCAATTATACTGGAAAGCAGTATCTAACAAGTGTTGAGGATTTAATAAGCCCAGTGTTTAATAAGGATTCAAAAACAACCGATTCGAAGTTTCATGGGGCCGGGAGAGAAGATATTGATGTAAGGATGTTAGGAACAGGAAGACCTTTTATTCTTGAATTAAGAAACCCTAAAATTAGAACGTTGGACTTAATTAAAATAGAAAGAATTGTAAATAAAACTAATAAAAAGAAAGTGAAAATCTTTGATTTAAAATATAGTAGTAAGAATGAGGTAATCAAACTTAAAAGTGAAGCTAAAAATACAAAAAAAGTCTATAGAGCAGTTGTAAAATCTGATAGCAAAATACATAAGGATGATTTTGCCAAAAAAGTGATTATTTTGAAGAAAGCGTTTGAATATCAAGGAATCCATCAAAGAACTCCCCATAGAGTATCTCACCGACGAAGTGATAAAATTAGAAAAAAATTGATTTATAAAATAGAAGGAAAAATGATTAAACCCAACTTATTTGAATTTAAAATAGAGACTCAAGGTGGAACTTACATAAAAGAACTCATCAATGGTGATAAGGGACGCACTTCTCCTTCTTTTTCAGAGATTTTTAAAACTCCTTTAGAATGTATAGAGTTAGATGTTTTAGAAATTTCAATTTAAATGATATCTAAAATCAATAAAATAAATAAGTCATCTTTCATGATTTTACTAAACAATAGTAAAAATTTCTTATTTATCTTAAGCGTAGAGGTCTTTTTTTGACAAAACACAAAGGATACAGAAATAAAACTCGGAAGAGACATAGGAAAAATGTACGAGACCGAGGACTAGGTTCTATTGAGAAATATCTAATTGATTATGGATTAGGTGATAAAGTAGATGTAATCACTGATTCATCACAACACAAACGTGGAATGCCACATCGTAGATTCCATGGTTTAACTGGGACAATTGTTGGAGACCGGGGTCGCTGTTATTTAGTTGAGGTAAAATTAGGAAATTCCAGAAAAACACTTATTATTGGAAAAGAACATTTAAGATTAAATCCAATTTCTATAAAGGATAAATAATAATTTAAGTTGGAGATAATGTCTGGTCGTAAAAAAGACGAGAAAACTGCTTCTATTCCTGAAGTAAAAGAGATAATGGAAAATTTAAAGGAGCGATGGCTAGAAATTGATTCTGATGAAGGGATGTCTCACTTTCAAGAAATCACATATAATTATGTAAATAAATTTGCTAAATTTGATGCAAAAACTGCAAATAAAATAAAAAAGTTGCTAATGGAAAAGTACGAAATTGAAGAATTATATGCTATCAATATTGTGAATATTGATCCTCAAACAGTACCAGAGTTAAGGGTTATATTAGAAAAAAGCTTTACTGGTAAAACTTTAACAGATGAACAGCTAGAAATCATTATTGAAGAAATTGAGGATTTATCATCTTAAATTTTGAATTTATTCTTCATAAATATAAAATTTTGAAGGTATGAAATAAAATCCGTCAAATTTATAAGTCTTTTTTGTTTTAAATTCTAATGAACAATCCCATCTAATTATGTAGTTCATTAAAATTAAAAATTTGAAATGGTAATCGGAAAAGTAAAAAATAAAATCACTAGTAATGATGGAAAGAAGAGAGCGATACAAAGGTCCTCCACGTACAAAAAATTATCGAAGTGGACCAAAGAAGAAAAAACAATTTATAAAGAAGTTTCGGGAAATTGTTATCTTAGATGTATTGCTACATGGACATCCTGAAGAAGATAAACCTAGTTGGGCTAAAACTCCAATAACTCAAGTTCTTACTTTTCCGGATTTTGTACTTTATGAAGTTAAGGTGGATAAGAACTCTAATATTGAAGTTCAAGAACAAAAGACCTATGAAGAATTCCTAAATGAAGAAAAATTAAAAGAAGTCTTAAAAAAGATTGACTATAACGATTTAACAAATACAGCAAAAGCATTAATCCAACCAATACTCGAAAATGAAGTATTAAAATATGAGGAAGAATTTATCAATTTCTTTAATAATTCTACATCAATTACACCAAGAATGCATGCTCTAAAACTTTTACCTGGAATTGGACAAAAACATATGTGGGAGATTCTAGGAGCAAGAGATAGAAAAAAGTTTGAATCATTTCAAGATATTTCAAAAAGAACTAGCATTTCTAGTCCTGCTAAATTGATTGCCCAAAGAATTATAAAAGAACTTCAAAGGGATGTAAAATATTACCTTTTTAGCAAGACACAAAAATATGAATGAACCCCATGAATCATAAAGAAGTACAACTCATTTTAAAGCAACTAAAAATACAACCAAGCAAATTCTTAGGTCAGAATTTTTTAACAGATAAAAATCTTGTAAAAAAAATTATCTCTATTTCTGATCTCTCTCACAATGATATTATTTTAGAAATTGGACCAGGCTTAGGAGCCATAACAGAAGAATTAATAAAATTAGCGAAAAAAGTATATAGTATTGAAATTGATAGTCGTTTATGTTCCTATTTAGAAGATAAATTCTCCATCTATGATAATATTGAAATTATTCATGGAGATATATTAAAAATTCAAATCCCTGATAATAATAAAGTCGTTTCTAATATTCCATATAAAATAACGGGACCAATCATAGACAGAATTTTTTTTAGAATAAATTCACCTATAGGAGTATTGATAATTGAAAAAAGTATTTCTGACCGATTATTTATATCAGGAGATTATGATAAATTCTCAAGAATTAGTATTGGAGTTAATACTTTCATGGTACCTACTTATCAATCATATGTTTCAAGAAAAGTTTTTTACCCTATTCCAAAAATCGCGTTATCACTTATAAAACTTGTACCAAAAAATAAAGTTCCCTCCTTCTTCTTGAAAAAAGAAGCTATAGATTTTTTTTTAAGATTTATTAGCGGAATAATGCCTTATAAAAACAAAAATATTGCTAATGCTATTGATCTTTTTTTTAAAACTCAAAAAGACACTCACTACACAAAAAAAGAGATTCTTATGACATTACAAAAGAATAATTATGATAATAAAAAAGTATTTGAATTTGAAATTGATGAATATGCCAAAATTAGTAAATTATTCTATTCTTGAATAGGATTAAATGGTGAGAGATGACAGTATCCACCTATCCTGATCCAATAATCAACTATGATTTCAAAAATATTTACCCTCCTTCTGATGATACTTATCTAATTTTAGATTATTTTAACTCTAATATTAATAATTCTTTTTTTGATGGTATTAAAACAAATATGGTTAAAAGAATCCTTGATTTGGGTACTGGAACGGGGATTATTGCAATCTTCTTTCAAATAATCAAAAAATATAACCCAAATTTTAATCCAGAAATTTACGCATCTGACATTTTAGAGGAAGCAATAACTTGTGCAAAATTAAATGCGAAAATTAATAACACAGAAGACAAAATTAGATTTTTACAATCTAATCTATTTGAATCCTTTCCCAATTCCTTAAAAAACTCTTTTAATATCATTATTTTCAATCCTCCATATTTACCATCTTCGAGATTAATTGAAAGTAAAGAAAATATAGATTACAGTTGGAATGGAGGTGAAAAAGGATATGAAATAATAATAAAATTTTTGAAAATCGCCCCGAATTTTCTAAATTTAAATAATCCACATTACATTTATTATATATCCTCTAGTAGAACTGATTTAACTGAACTCAATAAAAAAGTCATAAAATTGGGATATAAAATAAGTATTATCAAAGAACATCACATATTCTTCGAAAATATTTATTTAAATAAAATAAAATATGATAAACACTAAAAAGGCCTTCTATTTCTTCTCTTTTCCAATAAAGAAATTCCATGGGTGTTTAGAGTCCTAGTTAAATTGTTTAATAATATATCTATTTCTGTTGACTTAAAGACGGCTCTTCTATGGGCTTCAATTTGGGGGATTGGTAAACCGTAATGCTCATTCAAACTTGATATTGGTAATAAGATTGAAGTAATTAGATCTGCCTTCTCTGAAGCTTTTTTAAAAGAGTGCTTTTCGTCTATGAAGAACTCAATTCTACAGGGTGTATCATATCGAGCAGTTTTTAGATAAAAGGCATAAAAAGAAAGAGGAAAGTAATATGGAATTTCTTTTTTAATTCCTGTATCTCTTATTTTATCAATTTCTCTTTTACAGTTAAAAATGCAAGTTCGCTCAGACTTCTTCATTATTCTACTAAATAAATCCAAGTCTGAAAAATATTCCATTACTTTTCTATAGTTAGTTTTAATGAAATCATATAAATTTGAATAACTAGGTTTTAATAATTGTACAGTATCTCTTAATAGATGACATAAAGAAGCTGTTCGTGTGTCTTTAATTGATCCTATTAATAAGATTCCCTTTTCTTTACAATTTGAATACAATTTATGATATTCTTTCAGTAAATTATCATACTTCTTAGATATTTCAGGATCTTTTGAGAAAACTAAATTTATTGGCATGATAACAATCGATCCATCAATGATAATCATATCAATATCAGAAAACTTTCTAATCATATTATTTAATAAGTTGATTTCCATAAATGTCATATCAATAGAGATTTTAGTTTCGACAGTGGGTTCATCTCGATTAAGTAGGTTCCCTTGCACTAGATAATTATTAAAGCCACTTAGATCAGGATAATATGCAATATTTGCAATGTGATTTTTTCGAAAAAAGTATTTAACAGCTATAGCTTTTAAGAATGAGAAGTCTGCATTTACAAATTTCTTAGTTACAGAGCTTCCATCAACACTTACAACATTTAACCCCCTAATATTTGCGGATTGAACTTTTTTCTTCAAAAATCCCTCTTTTATAAAAAATTGAGGGAAATCAATAAATTGAGAAAAATCTAAGCTATCAAGGTTTTTAAGAACACAATCAACAAAGGAATTTTTTAATTCTTCAAGTGTTAGATATTCCTTTGCAATGATTTTAATATCTTTTAATAGAAGTTGCTCTTTTGTGAATCCAAGATTATTGACAATCTCATGATTGTGAGACAAATTTAAATTATTTTCATTTTCTGAATTAATTAATTTATCCCTTTTAATTGTCATCAAAAGTACAAATAATAGAATTAATATTAATAATAATGAGATCTTTAATTTTTTGATTTTTAAGCAACAATATTATGGGGGCATTTAATATGATGGTTGTACGGTTAGGAGAAAACTCTTGGGTTTTAATTGGAATGATTTTTTTAGAGTTATTGTTAATTATTATACCCGCATTAATCTTTAGTAGGTTAAAGAATTTTTCATTTATTAGCGCATTAAAAGAGATGGGACTTCAAAAAAACGAAGATCTACTTATAAAAATAATTTCAGGCATAGGTTTTGGAATATTATTTTTCTTTTTCAGTAATTATCTTGTTATTTTTTTTAGAGATTTTATTATCAGAAATTTATTTGGTGATATTTTTGTTGAGTACGCTCAAGAAGGAGCCATTATTACGAGTCCGATTCATCCTGATTTTATTCAATTAATAACTTTAATAGTTTTGCATATAATAATAGTCGGACCGTGTGAAGAAACCTTTTTCAGAGGATTTATTATTAAAAGATGCAATGTAAGATTAAAATTGATTTATTCCATTATTATCTCATCGACTTTTTTTGCATTGTATCATGTTCCTCCATTCTTGGTGCCACTAACTACAATTGTGACATTCTTTGGGTATTATTTTACTTTTGGGCTTCTCTTGTCTTTTATTTATATATATTTCAACTATTCAATAATCCCATGTTCAATTGCCCATTCTTGTTTTAATATATTATTATTGATATTGTGATTTCTGCCTTCTTATGAAATTATTACTTTTAAATTAAAGAAAGATTATTTAATATGAGGCATATTAATATTATAAATTAAAGTTAAATCTATTTTAATAGACTAACTCATTAATTTAGAGATCAATAAAAACCCTCAAAAATAATATTATTGATAAGATTGACGCAATACGATTATACATTTAAAGTATTAATGTTGGGAGATGCTTCTGTCGGTAAAACGTCTCTTACAATTAGATATATTTCAGGGTTTTTTCAAGAAGATCTAAAATTAACTATAGGTGTTGATTTTTACTCAAAAACAACATCATTCAAAAGTAAAAAAGTAAAATTACAAATATGGGATTTTGGAGGAGAAGAAAGATTTCGATTTTTACTCTCCCAGTATTGTAAAGGCGCAAATGGAGCTTTTTTCTTGTATGATATTACCAATCAGTTGTCACTGGATCACCTTCCTGATTGGACACAAGTGATTAGAGAACATGCAGGGGATATACCGATAATGCTAATTGGCTCCAAAGTAGATCTAGATGAATTTAGAGTAGTTCCTCGAGATGATGGAATATTGGCCGCAAAAAAGTATAATTTGAGTTCTTTTGTTGAATTATCTTCTAAAACTGGTGCCAATGTCGAAAAGGCTTTTGAAGTTATAACGGAAATTCTTTTCGAAAGATTTTCAACTGAATAAAATCTGAATAGTCTCAAATCTTTTTATTTTTAAGTAAAACTTAAATCTTTAAACTTCTTAATTTTTTAAAATATATATTTGGGTGGAATAAATAATGATTGAAGTTTTTGATAGGAAAATGAAATTAGTTGGGTTTATTGAAGGAAAAAAATATTTAAATAAAAAAAAGAAATTAATTGGATTCCTTGAAAATAAAGAATTTAAAGACAACGCAGGTTATACACTTTTGATTCTTCAGGATAATGGCGTTATAACTTGGAATGAGGGTGAACAGCAAGGATATATAAAAGAAGGAAAAATTTATTCTTCTATAGATGACAGAGTTCTTTTTGAATTTAAGAAGGAAAATGAAAAAATTTTAGATTCGAATGGAGATATAGTACTAAATTTAAAAGGGGATCTTGAATCATTGGAAGACGAAGACTTTTTTGGGATTGCAGGGCAATTTTTAGAATTATTCGCTTAAATAAGAAAACTCTGTTGTTTAAGGAAAAATATATAAAATTTGCATAATCTAATTCTAATTAATTTATAAAAATAACAACTTAAAATCTATTATGACAGATATAAGCAATCAAGAACCACCACGCCCTAAGGGAATACAACTATATACTAATGCTCCTCAAATAGATACAGTGGATATATATGATAATCCCGTCAAATTAGACGACCTTTTAAAAACTTATAATGGCGTTTTGATTGATTTTTTCAGAGGAAATTGGTGAAGTCACTGTAAAAAACACTTGAAGCTATTAACCGATAACATTTCTGAATTCGAACGACGAAAAATTAAACTCATCTCTATTGCTAGCGATAGTGTCAGACTTTTAAGGAAATTTAAAGAAGAAAATGAGTTTAAAATTGATATGATCTCTGATAGGGGTGCTAAAATAGCAAAAAAGTATGGGGTATATTGGTTTGCTCCAGGCGGAGGAAAAAACTATAAAATAAAGCAGGCGGTGCCAAGTAAGTTTCTTATTGATAATAAAGCTATGATTATCTGGAAATATATTGGAAAAGATAAGACAGACAGACCTTCAGTGAGTGCAATGATACTTCTAATTGATAATTATCTCAAAAATCCCAATTAAGAATGACCTGAATGTGTAAAAACGAGACATTCAATGACAACCCTGCAGAGGTTTTGGGATTATTTTTTTTTTCTTTTTTATTGAAAAAATCTATAAAATAAGATTCCATTTACTTTATAGATATATTATCAAAAATGGAATGTGAAAATGATAGGCAAGTTTATGATAAGAAATGTGAAGGATTCTGATTTAAATGATGTTTTATCAATCTTTAATTATTATATCAATAATGGATTTGCTGCTTATCCGGAAAATGAAGTGAATATCGATTTTTTTTATAATATTAAACAAAACTCTAATTTTTTTTACGTATTCGAATTAGAAACGAGAGTAATTGGCTTTGCCTTCTTAAAAAATTACTTACCTTATGAAAATTTTAAACATACTGGACAATTGACTTATTTTATTAATTATAAGTATACTAATAAAGGTTTGGGTACATTATTATTAAAGAAATTAATCAAAGACGCTAAAAAGCATGGAATTCATATTCTCCTAGTAAATTTATCTTCCTTAAATCAACAAAGTATACATTTCCATAAAAAACATGGATTTCTTGAATGCGGAAGATTTAAGAATATTGCTAAAAAATTTAATCAAGATTTTGATATTATTTGGATGCAAAGGAATTTATGAATTCTATTATTAATTTTAATGAAAATTTTTATAAATTGAGCAAAATGACCTATTTAAATAAAAGCCATTATTTCTTTTTAATGTAAGACTATTAAAGATAACCTGGTAATAAAATAATAATAAACCAAAGAATTCGATATTAAATACCTATGGAAGTAAGAGGCGCATTTAAGAAAGTAGTTCATTTTGCCAGCTGGGAATATAAGGAAAAGCGACCTAAGTCAGTGAAGGTTTTACGGTTAAAAAGTAAAAGTGTATTTTCTTTAGGTGTACTTCCTGAACTACAAATGAGAACCATTGGACCAATAGTCTATATTGTGGTATCTGATTATGGAGACACTTTAATGATCTACTTCTTCAATCGCGACGGTGAGAGGGTAGGCGGTCAAAATTACGAACCGACTCCAAAATTTATGAAAAAGCTGGATAAATCAACCACCATGAAATATCAGCTTCCGAAAAAAGAACGAATTGAAATGGTGGATGATACAATAGTAGCCCAGAGAGAATTCAACAAAATACATCACCATATTAGCAATGTGCTAGGGATCTATCAGAAATATCCTTATACTGTCCTTGTTAAAAAAGAGTTACCATTTAATCTCAATCGAAAGCTTGGATGTAAAAGAGTCAGAAAAGAGTTCCATATTCCACTTGGACTAATCCATAAAAATTATCTTGAGTTTCTCGCTACAATTGAGTGGTTTTATTCCTATCTTACATCTTCTATTCTGCTATCAGTAAAAAGCAAGAATGAGAATATTTTAAATGATTTAGCACTACTCCTTAGCACGATATTTAACCCAAAATTCATAGAGAAAATAAAGGAATTACAACTGACTTCCTATGATCTTTCAATTCAGGATAAACAATTTCCTTTAACAACAGACTTGGAAGTATCACTTTCATCTCTCCCTCATATAAAATCGAAGAAAAAATTATTGGTGCTGTTGAAAAACTATTGTTCCATGCTAAAACTACTCAATCAGTATCGGATTTCCTTATCTCTGCTTGAAATTATTCAGCTATTTATTATTTCTTGTGAAATATTTAATGTAACCACTGATACACATGCATTCTATAGTGAAGAAAAATATGATAAAAGCTATTACTTTTACTTTCGAATATTCTCAAGAGCTCATGATATAGCAAAAGAGCTTCAAATGGAGCAATTGGAATTTAAAACTTACTTGCTTTCATATATCTTCGGATTACATATTCTCAAACCGGAAGAACTGAATGAAACACCTTACACCTTAGCGGAAATCATAGAAAACGTAGGCAAGCTAATTAAAGATCCTGAAGTCTATGATGGCATATTAAGGCTTGACGAGTTAGTTTCAGATATGATTTCTGAATATATCCTCAAATATCTGAAATTTAATACTATTTTTGAAGTAGAAAATGATGTGTTAGAATTCACTCTTGAAATTGAGAATCAGAGCAATTATGTGATCCAAGATTTTGAGTCTGAATTGATATGGAAGCCGAAGAACAGAATTAAACTCATATTACGAGAAAAACAAATTAAATCTCCCGATCTACATGAAAGGTTAGAGAATGAATATCAATTCACAATTCAATCTGAGGGATCAATAGCTTTTACATGCCATATCTCATTTACTAATCCTTTATTTCAAGATGATATTGTAAGGAAGACTATTCAGCTACAAA
>SMTZ1_10003529_pt1 | contig 17627 bp, 11 predicted proteins | sample DeeMarSWOR136_30_FD_25667 | JGI IMG/M metagenome (IMG submission 25667)
TACCTCAGGCCCGCCTCACAACAGGCCGGTCCCCTGATCGGTAGGCCGGTTCTCCGATCGGTCAGGGAGCAGTCACCTCGATCTCGAAGCTGTCCTCGTCCATCGCCGGACCGGGGTAGCTCCCGACCCTTCCGTAGTACCTATACGTATCGATCGAAGCACCCACGGGAACGTGCTGCGTGACCGTACGGACGCGGACCTGGTATGGGGCGAGCGTTATTGTGACAGGCCCGACAAGCGGTCCGTACCAGGTGGAGCCGCGCCTCGCCAGGCTCCATACATCGGGCGTCTGCACGCTCGCTGTCTGATTCTCAAACGTCACCTCGATCTGGAAACTGCCGCCCTGAGGGACACTCGCGGTGCTCGGAACAAGGGAGACCGTCACATCCGGCGGTATCGGAAACGGAGTCGCATCGACGGCCTCGACGGCCCGGATGCGCCCGGCTCCGTAGTCGTTATCCTTGCCCGGCGCGCCCCGCTCGAGCGCCGTCGTCTCGATGATCTCGTCGATCTGTGCCGGCGTGAGTGTCGAATTCTTGGAGAGCATGAGCGCGATCAGGCCGGAATTGTGCGGGGTGGCCATCGACGTGCCGTCCCACGTATCCCCGCTGTATCCGCCACCCATCACCGTTGAGTTGACATGCTCTCCCGGCGCACATATGTCAGGGTCGATCAGCCCCATCTCGGGACTGTACGGGTAGTCGAACCAGGGAGCTATCGTCTCCCAGGAGCTCGGGCCGTTCGAACTGAACGAGGCGTAGTTGTCATTGTGATACCCGGTGGCTCCCACCGTCATCATCGAGCTCAGTCCCCCCGTGAGCGTCTGATCCGGATGGAGCCAGGGAGGCGGGACATCGCCCGGTGTCCTGATGTCATCGGGTGGGGAGTACCAGCCGCGTTCGTTCCCGGCTGCGAACGACATCACCACACCGGCGGCGTGGGCATAGTTACATGCATCACGCCAGGGTCCACGCGTGGGATAGTGCCACAAATGAATCCACCCGATCGAGCCCTGCAGTATGTCCGCCCCCATGTCTACCGAATACTCGATCGCCTCCCAGACATTAGCCTCTTCGCCCCCGCCCCACGCGTCCAGCACGCGTATCGCCATGAGATTGGCCTCGGGCGCGACACCAGTGAGCGTGCCGGCCGTGCCATCGCCGGCCACGGTACCCGCAACATGTGTGCCGTGCCCCATGGCGTCGATCGGGTCGGATGTGTGGTTATCGAAGTTGAACCCATAGTAGTCGTCGACGTACCCGTTGTTGTCATCGTCGATGAAGTTGTTCGGTATCTCTCCCGGGTTTGTCCACATGTTCCCCGAGAGGTCGGTATGGTAGTACCAGATGCCCGTGTCGATGATCGCCACCAGAGCACCATGTCCTCTGAACCCGAGCTGCCACACCTCGTCCGCGCCGATCCAGAGAACTCCCCACGCCGTATCACCGCGTGCGGCCTGCGGCCTGAATGTCGGCGGTCGCTGCGCCATCTCAGGCCCGCTCTCGAGCCCGACGAGCGCAAAGGCCCGCTCGTTGTATATCACCGTCCTGACCTCGGGCAGCCCGGCGATCTCCCCGATGAGTGACGGAGAGGCGAGGAGCCGCACCGCATTGACCGCATGCAGATACCGCGGCTCCGACGCTCTGCCTTCGACGATCGCCTTCTCGATCAGGGAGCGCACCCCCTCCTGACTCTCGCTTGTAACGGCGACAGCATCATCCCGAACGACCCGTCGGGCCTCCTCCTTCGGCAACCCGGCCGCGATCGAGCGGAGGTACACATAATCGAGCCTCTCTCCCATCATCACGCTCACCGAGATGAGCTCACCTTCAGAAACGCTCCTCAGTCGCTCCTCCAGCCGGGCATCGATCGTCCCGGCCCGGGCCCAGGTCGCGACGCCCACGAGAACCGCCACGCACAACGGCAGCACGACAGCGGGCTTCCAGCACTTGCCTGCTCTCATCACACATCTCCTCTCCTGCTCAGGAACAGCACCTCACGTATGCTCTCGAGATACCACTCTCGCCCCCAGTTCGCGGATCAGCTCGGGGATCGGCTCACGCCCCATCCCGCGGCCGAGGAGCGATATTCTCTGGGGTCTGCGCCGACTCAGTACATCCCATCACGCGGGTCGCCGCCGCCGCGAATTCTCTTCCGCACTCGCCAGGCCCCGCGCTGAGCTCCGTCGAAGTGGAATGGCCCACGACCCTTCCCCCGCGTGAGGGGAGACTGTCGCGGGCCTCTCACTTTCGATCGATTGATACATCGCAGCCCGACCGCCCCCCGTGGCGCGCCAAAGAGGCCTAGACATAGAGACTTATCAATACAAATCCTATTCTATGTTACACCAATTTGATCTACGCTGTCAAGGGAAAAAGAGCAGCCAGAACCGGGAGTTATGGACGATGAGGAACTGCCCGCGGCGGGCCGCGGCGCACGGGCCGGGAACGCCTGGACCGGGAATGTCCGTCCGTTGCCGCGCCGCCCCGCTGCCAACTGCGGCAGGCGGCCCCCGTCCTGATCACTCCCCGGAAGGACCGATGCGATCCTCCGACACCCGCTCCTCGCGGATCCAGACCGAGAACCGAGGCTCCGCGTCCTTCACGACGCTCCGCACTGTCTCACGGATCTTGCTCTGGACAAGCTCAAGCTCGTCCTGGTACGAGTCCTTCACCGCCACCATGAAGTGACTCGGGAATCCGCCGTGGCTCTGTACCGTCGTCATCCTGATCCATGGCTCAGCGAGCAGCCGCGTCTGAACCTCGATGACGGCACCGCGGCTCGCCTCCTCTCCGAGATTGACATAGATCTTGAGGCTCCCCGCACTACGCATCATGCACCTCCTCAGACGCACTCTTCCATGCACACCTCGACTGCAGACGCGCGACAGATCCCTTCGCACCACCGCGACCAGCATATCCGCTGCATGCGTCGTTGTCAAGCATCTGAGCACGTGTCCGGGGACAGGATTGGCCCGGTTCTCACTTGATCGGCCTATTGAGCGGAAAGGGAGGGGGCGGGGAGACTCCATACTACCGGACTATTGGCGCCGGCCCGGGGTACACCACGTGTCAGTTCAGCCGCGCGGGTGATAGGTGCGGTGCACTTCGAGAAGATATTCGCGGTCGATGTGCGTATATATCTGAGTCGTGGAGATGTCACTGTGGCCGAGGAGCTCCTGGACCACCCGCAGGTCCGCTCCCCCCTCGAGCAAATGAGTGGCGAATGAGTGGCGGAACGTGTGGGGGCTCACGCGCTTGTCCAGCCCAGCTTGAGATACATAGGTCTGGACGATCTTCCAGCACCCCTTCCTCGACAGCGCTCTCCCCCTCATATTGAGGAAGATCGTGTCCGGCGTTCCCGGCCTGACGATGAGAGGCCGCGCCTCCTCGAGGTAGCGCGTAAGCCAGCGGACGGCGTGGCTTCCGAGAGGCACCACCCGCTCCTTCATACCCTTGCCCAGACAGCGGACGAATCCCTCACGCAGGTGGAGGGCGGAGAGCGCCAGGCCCGCGAGCTCGGATACCCGGAGGCCCGCGGCATAGAGCAGTTCCAGGATCGCCCTATCACGTATCCCCTTCGGGGTATCGAGATCCGGCTGTGACAGGACGAGCTCGACCTCGGCCACAGTAAGGATCTCGGGGAGCTTTCTCCACTTGCGGGGGGTCGATACGAGTTCGGTCGGGTCGCGCGAGGCGCGGCCCTGCGAGATGAGGTATCGGTACAGATTCCGCAACATGGAGAGCTTTCGGGCCACGGTCTCCGGAGCCGCCCCCAGGGAGCGGAGCGCACCGAGAAACCCCGCGACGTCATCCCGCGTCGCCTGGCCGGGGTCACTGATCCCCACGGAGTCCAGATGCTGGAGGTATTGCCTCAGATCGGAGACATAGGCTCCGGTCGTATTGTGGCTGAGCCCCCTGTCCACACTGAGATGAGCAGCAAAATCGGCTGCAAGCGAGCTCTGTTCCGACTTCACCGACTCCCTCCCTCCGCGAGACTCCCCCCGGTACTCACACCGGACCGCCTCGACCAGAAGGACTACCATTACTCAAACATGCGCAGCGGCCCGGCGACGAACGGAGACTGCCGTTACTCTTACATCCGCAGCGCTCCGACGACGAATGGAGACTGCCGTTACTCTTACATCCGCAGCGGCCCGGCGACGAATGCACACTGTCGTTGCTCGAACATCCGCAGCGCCTGCGCAACGAATGCAGACCGCCGCTATTCAAGCGTCCGCAGCGCCTCCGCGACGAATGGATTGACCTGCCTGATATCGGCCATGGTAGTCGTCCACCCGTGACCCGGGTATATCTCCGTCTCGTCGGGAAAGGCAAGGAGCCGCTCCCGGATGGAGCGCAGTATCTGTTGGTACGATCCCCCCGGGAAATCGGTCCTCCCGATCGATTCGGCGAACAGGGTGTCGCCGGTGAATACAAACCCCTTTCCGGCGAGCGAGATCCCGCCCGGGGTATGGCCCGGAGTGTGCATGACGTCGAGTCTGAGCGAACCGATCTCGATCGTGTCGCCGTCCTCCAGCTCTCTGTCGGCGGGAGGCGAATTCGTGAACTTGCCGAAGAGCAGGGACATGTTGCGGGAAGGCGATATGAGCATCGGCGCGTCGAGGCGGTGGATCAGTATGGCGCCGTCCGTCGCCTCCTTCAACTCTTTGTTCGCGCCGATGTGATCGATATGGCCGTGGGTATTGATGATGTAGGAGATCTCGAGGTCGAGACGCCTAACTGCACTCAGAATACGCACTGCCTCGTCGCCCGGATCGACCACCGCGCCGACCCTCGTCTCGGCGCATCCGACGACGTAGCAGTTCGCCTGCGTCGGCCCCACCATGATCTGCTCGAATATCATCTGCTGTTTTCCTCCGCCGATACCTCACCTCGGACCCGGCATCCGGAATGTCTCAACCACCCGGTCCCTCACAGCTGTCTGCTCCGCCAGGCAGGCCTGGCCCGCTCTATATGGGATCTATCGGTGCGCACGGTTTGAGCCCGCACTCCACGGATCCCGCCCACTCCGAATGCATCTCAGCCGCCCTGCACAGGTTTCACCCGCCCCCATACCTCTCATCCGCACCGCACAGGTCTCACCCGCCCCCATAGATCTCTTTCGCGCGGCGCAGGTTTCCCCGCTCTGGATACGTCTCATCAGGTCTGCGCAGGCCTCAGGCCCCAGCGCGTCTCCCTCCGGACGGCTCTCACTCGCTCCGCAGGAAGCGGACGATCCGCTCAGCGAGGGCGGGACCGATCCCGCGGACGCAACAGATCTCCTCCACGGACGCAGCGCGTATGCGCTGGACCGAACGAAATCGCCGGAGCAGGGCACGCTTTCGTGCCTCGCCCACCCCGGGGATGCCGTCCAGAGCCGAGCGCTTCGTCGCGCGCTTCCGGAGCCGGTGGTGGTACCGTACGGCGGACCGGTGCGCCTCGTCTCTCAGGCGCTGCAGCAGTCGCAACCCCGCCGACTCCTTCGGGATCATGATAACCAGCCCATCGGGCCGGTATACCGTATCGAAGCGCTTTGCCAGACCGAGAACCGCGACCTGCTCCTCGACCCCCGCGGCCTGGAGCTCGGCGAGCGCGCGGCGTGCCTGACCGACCCCTCCGTCGACGAGGATCAGATCCGGCAGAGGCTGCTCCTCCTCGGACAGGCGTCGAATCCGCCGGCCAACGACCTCACCGATCATGGCCACGTCGTTCTGTCCCTCGACTGACCGGATCTTGAAGTGCCGATACTCCTGACGCGCCGGCCGCCCGTCGATGAAGACAACTACCGAGCCGACGGCATCCTTCCCCTGGATCGTGGAGATATCGATGCCCTCGATACGGTGCGGCGGTGCCGGGAGCGCGAGATGCTTGGCGAGATCGGTGATGGAGGGAGGCGCCCTCTCTTCACTCACGCGGCACTCCTCGTCGAGCAAGGTCCGGGCATTCCTCGTGGCAGTCGCCAGGAGCTTCCGTCTGTCCCCCCGCCTCGCAACAACGATCGAGACCTGATCGCTGGCCCCGGCCTCGTCATCACCTGAGGGACCCTGGTCTTCTCCCCGCGTGAGCCGGCTTGCCCGTCTCCCCGACCTTGCGCCGGCCAGATGGAGGATCTCTTCCCCCACACGCGGTTCCTCGCCCGGCACCTGCCCCTCGCCCTCCCTCCTGCCCGTCACTCCGGCCGCAGGCCAGGGACGGCGCCCCGGCCAGCTCGACCCGGAGGCCGCGCGGAGCTTCGCTCGCTTCTGCGCCAGCCACGACTCGAGAGCGCAGCGATCCTCCAGTTCTGTCGGAACGATCACTTCCTCCGGCACGAACGACGCTCCCAGGTAATACTGGGCGATGAACGCCGCGATCACCTCCGCATCCGCGACGTTCGCCCCCACGGAGAGGACGAAATGCTCCTTGCCGCACAGCCTGCCCTCGCGCACGCGGAAGACGACGATCACTGCGATATCACCGCTCCGGGCGACGGCGAGCACGTCGCGATCTTTTCCGTCGTCGAAGACGACGCGCTGTCGGCGGGTCACCTCGCGCACAGCGTACAGTTGATCGCGCAGCCGGGCGGCCTGCTCGTAGTCCTGTCGATCGCTCGCCGCACTCATCTGCTCCTCGAGCTCTCCCTCGATCTCCTCGCTCCTTCCGGCGAGGAAGCGACAGGCGCGTTCGACAAGGGTGCGGTATTCCTCCTTCGATATCTTCTCCTCACACGGTGCGTGGCAGCGCTCGATGTGGAACTCGAGACAGGCCCGGTCCGGCAGGCGGCCGCGGCACGTGCGGAGCCCGAAGATCCTGTTCACCGTGCGCAGCGCCCGCCTCGTCACCTTCGCATTCGTGTAGGGCCCGAAGAAGAGCGAGCCGTCGTCTGTGAGCGTGCGGGTGGCGAAGGCACGGGGGAAGTCGTCACACACCGTTACCTTGACGAAGGGGTACTTCTTGTCGTCCTTCAGCTTCACGTTGTAGCGGGGCAGATGGAGTTTGATGAGGTTGGCCTCGAGGATGAGCGCCTCGACATCCGACTCGGTGAGGATATATTCGAAGTCAGCGATCTTAGAGATGAGCGCCTGCAGATGACGATCGGGCGCGACTGCTCCGAAGTACGTCCGCAGGCGATCTTTGAGGCTTTTCGCTTTCCCGATGTAGATGGGGCGGGAGCGGCGATCCTTCAGTACGTAGACGCCGGGTGCATCGGGCACATGCGCCAGCTTCTCTTCGAGCTTGGAGGAATGCGATCCCATAACGGATAAATCCCTCCGACCCACCGCTACCCCTTGACGACGCCGAGCGGCCTCATCCTGACGACCTTGTGTGATATCCCCGCCCCTTCAACGATATCAACGACCCGATCGACGTCCTTGTATGCCTCCGGTACCTCCTCACGCAGGGTCTTTATCTCCCTCGCCCGCACGACGACTCCCCGCTCCGCCATCTCGCGCTCGATGGCCCTGCCCGCAGTGGCCTTGATCGCTGCAGTCCGTGACATCACGCGCCCGGCCCCGTGGCATGTCGAGCCGAAGGTCTCCTCCATTGCGCGGTCGGTTCCCACGAGCACGTAGGATGAAGTGCCCATGTCGCCCGGTATGAGTACAGGCTGGCCGATGCTCCTGTACCGCTGCGGCACGTCCCGGTGCCCGGGCGGGAACGCCCTCGTCGCGCCCTTCCGGTGAACACAGAGCGTCCGCTCCTCTCCATCGACGAGGTGGCGCTCGAACTTCGCGATGTTGTGCGCAACATCGTAGATGAGGTGCATGCCCAAATCCTCTGCGCTCCTGCCCAGCACTTCCTCGAATGCCTCCCTGACCCAGTGCATAATGCACTGCCGATTTGCCCAGGCATAGTTTGCGGCGCAGCGCATCGCCGCAAGGTAAGCCCGCCCTTCAGGGGATTCGACAGGCGCACAGGCCAGCTGCCGGTCGGGCAGGTCGATGCCGTAGCGGCGGACCGCCGCCCCCATCGATTTCACGTAGTCGTCACAGACCTGATACCCGAGCCCGCGAGATCCTGAATGGATCATCACCGAAATCCGGCCCGCCTCTAATCCGAGCACACCCGCAACCTCATCACGATAGACATCTTCGATGATCTGGATCTCGAGGAAGTGATTGCCGGCCCCGAGGGTCCCCAGCTGCGGTCGCCCCCGCGAGAGAGCACGTGGGGAGACCCGGGATGGATCGGCACCGTCTATCGCCCCCTCCTCTTCCGTGTAGGTGAGATCCTCCTGCCAGCCGTACCCGTTTTCCACCGCCCACCGCGCCCCGCGGGACAGAACCTTCTCCACTTCCTTCTCGGAGATGCGGATCTTTCCCTTGGATCCGACCCCGCACGGCACGTGGTTGTACAGCGAATCGACGAGCTGCGGCATGTGGGGCTCAACATCGTCCAGACGCAGATCGGTGCGCAGGACGCGCACGCCGCAGTTGATGTCATATCCTACGCCGCCCGGAGAGATGACTCCCGACTCAACATCCATTCCGGCAACACCGCCGATGCAGAATCCATACCCCCAGTGGATATCCGGCATACCCATCGAGCTGCCGACAATGCCGGGAAGATGGGCCACATTTGCCACTTGCTGGGGTGCCTGGTCGCCTCGTATCTGGGTAAGCAGATCCTCATCTGCGTAGATGAGGCCGGCGACCCGCATTCTCTGGTCATACGATCTGGGGATCTGCCAGCGAAAATCCCCGACCTTTTCCAGCGGACCATCCCAACCCTTCTTCATGGCCCGTCACCCCCTTTTCGCAGTGGCTCCGGGTCTCCTTACAGGGATCCGGACAAAGCTGCTCTTCAGGTGATCGTAAACGCTAACAACTTCCCCGCACACTCGCATTCGGGAGAACGACCCATTTCATTATAGGAGGCAAACATGCACCAGTCAAGGCGATTCCGGACCGGGGACGTACCCAGGTTTTGATGGCCATGGGCGAGAACCTCGAGGACGCTGGTAAAAACCTCGGGGACGCTGGTAGGTTCAGAAGGTTGTCGCTTCAGCGCGAGCGGCGTCAGCCGGGGACGTTGGTAGGTTCGGAAGGTTACCTCTTGAGCCCGGGCGTCCCTCTGGACTACGATTCATCGTCACCCAGGAACGTTGGTGCGTTCTGAGGTTACACCCGGCGATGTTGGCAGGTTCTGAAGGTTGCCCGTTAAGCGCGGGCCTCTGTGAGAACTACGATTCACGCCGGCTGACCCCTCGGCAGGCCCTGCGACTCGCGGACGTCGCCCCAATTTCGCTTGACCGGTCAGGCAGTTCGCCATAGAATGAGCAGCAAGACATGGCACAAGAGCGCCTCCATGCCGTGCCCAACGTCTGTTGCGAGATGACGGCGGAATGGCGGGTGCCCGAAGGTGCGGGCAGGGGTCGGCGGAAGTGGTGGGTCGGGCGCTCCTGATCCGCAACGCTATGTGCAATCCATGTGTACTCTCGACGATGGGAAATCCGTCAGTCCGCTGAAGGGAGAATCCAATGGCAGAACAGAAGCGCCCAGCAACGTCGGTGCAGGTTGAGCTCGGAGAGAAAGAGTCAGAGGGGATCTATTCCAACTTCGTCATCATCTCGTTCTCGGCGTCCGAGTTCATCTTCGATTTCGCACGCATCCTGCCGGGCGCACAGAAGGCGAAGGTCTTTGCCCGGATCGTGACGACACCACAACACGCAAGGCTCCTGCAGAATGCGCTCAACGATAATATCAAGAAGTACGAGGATAAGTTCGAGAAGATCAAGGTGATGGGAAAAGACAATCGAGAGATCGGCTTCTGAGGAGTCTCTGGACGGCCGCAGTGACCTCGAAATCGAACTGGGCATGGTCGAGCGTGTCGTGAGGCGGTATCCCGATCGAGGCATGGTATGTCCACAGGCCGGTAGGAGCGTCCGGCGGGATCGCATGCCCCAGGATTCCGGACATCATTCCGTCAGGAAGGAGCATGAGCGGAGTCGGGCCCGCGAGCGGTCCGAACGACGCCCCGCCCGGGAGATCGACCGACGTGACGAACCAGAACCTCTGGAACCCCGGCATCCGGTTGAAGACAGCTAACTCAACGCGCAGATCCCCACCCTGTCTCACCCTGCAAGCCTCCGGCCATCCCCGGACAAAGACCAGGCGTTCAGCACTCGCCAGCCACGGTGCGAACGCGACACCGTCACTGACAGGGTCCCCATCTCCTCCCGGATTCGTTTCGGGGTGGTACGGACCGCTCACCGCTCCCCACCAGTTATTGACCGCACAGAGAGTCACACCGGGCTCGTCGTTCACCAGCCCGTAGGGATCGTTTCCCTCGATGTTGTTCAGCACCAACGTCGGCTCGCTCCCATTGGACGTATGGACTGCTCCTCCGGACCCCGACGTGTGCCCCCTGATTGCGTTCTCCCTGATCAATGGAGACGAGGAATCGAAACAGTAGATCGCTCCACCCTCTTCGACTGTCTGGCTCTGCACGTGGTTCTCGAGGAGACTGTTGCCCGTGATGTTCGGATGTGAGGCATCAGTGCAGAAGACGCCCCCTCCCCACGCCAACCCATAGGTGCTCCAGGCCACATTGTGGCGGATCGCGTTGTTATCGATCCTCGGATGCGACCCGCCGTAGCAGGCAATCCCGCCCCCACCCGAAAGCCCTGTCCCTCCCGCAATGTTCTCTTCGATCACGTTCGCCACGATCGTGGGCGCCCCACCATCGCACGCGATCCCGCCCCCCAGCCCGTCGCCGATAGCCCCGAACGGCCGTGCCCGGTTTCTCACGATAGTATTGGCGATGATGAACGGTGACGACCCCAGGCACGCGATGCCGCCGCCGCTGTAGTTGGCTACGTTGTCGGAGACGATGTTGTGGATCAAAACTGGGGTCGCACCCGCGCTGCAGAGGATTCCTCCACCCCGCAACTGCACATTGTAGTTGCCGTTCATGACCGTGAACCCCTCAAGTCTCGCACCCGGCGGCTCAGCCGAACCGAACGTCACGACAGGACCGGACCCCCCTCCATCGATGACGGTCACCTGCGCTCCCTCTCTGCCCACGACCGCGACGGCTTTCCCCAGGAAGTCGACTCTCTCGTTGTACGTCCCCGGCCAGACAAGCACGGTGTCGCCATCGTCCGCCGCGACTATAGCTTCCTGGATCGACGTGTAGTCGAGCGGGACGCGGAGCGTGTCAGCAGACGGGTGCTGCGCTAGCAGGAGCGCAAGCACAACGACGGCCGGCGATGGGCTCATCCTCTTCAGGCGCCACCGCGCAGGTGAGGTCTCCCGCCGCGCACGCGGGCTCCGCCTCTGCGCACACACGCGCTGCCGCCGCCCAGGCAGGCTCCCTAGCCGCGGGCGGAACCTCTCTAACCGCAGGCAGAGGCTACCCCGCATCCTGTCAGGCGACAGAAGGAGACAGAAGCGTGTTCCGCTCACCGACTTCTCGTCTACTTCCATGGTTCTGCCGACTTTCTCTTCGTTCACCTCAATCCCGACTCCCCGCACTCAACGTACATACTTGACGCTCGGCCGGCTTCCTCCCATCTGCGACCCTCGGGTCATCGCACATCTCCTTGAGGAGGTACGCTGCTCCGCCTAACGATGACGCAACTTCATCGTTCTGTCAAACGGGGGCCTTACCGGAACGTGCGCCAGGCCCCGGCCGCACGTCGAGCCTGGGGCGTCCCTGGTGCAGGTGCGATCCCCTCAGTGCTGCAGGCGAGATCGCCTCACCCTCACCCCATCCGTCTCCTCAACAGGTAGAGCAGAGGGAGCCCGAGCCCATAGCAGGCAACGAGCTCTCCCACGCCTATCGAGATGACGAACAGGAAGTAGGGCGGTATACCTCCCCCGAAGGGAAGAAAGGGAGGATCGACCAGCAGATGGAGGTAGGCGGACACGCCGAAGGCATTGATGAGCACGGGTGGAAGTGGCGCGAGCCACGGCCTGCCGGTCCTCCGGACCAAGGCCGTCAGCAGAGCAGCCGTGAGCGTGAGGAGGCTTCCCGCGAAAATGTCCCAGGGCCCGAGGGGACCCATCAGATTGGCGAAGAAACAGCCAAGGAACAGACCCCATATGGCGGCCGGTTCGACAAACGGAAGAACAGTGAGGGCCTCGCTCACCCGCAGTTGATTACCCATGTATGAGATCGAACTGAACGGCGGTAGCGTAGTGAAGATGATGTACAGTGCCGCAACGAGTGCTCCTCGCGCCATCTGTTTTGTGCTCACGGGATCTGCTCCTCCAGGCGCCGTGGGTCAGTGTCGGAGTCTCTTTCGCCGAAGATCGTCTCCTGCAACGTGGCCGCACTGCGCACGACCTCCATCCCCTCCACACCGGAGACAGTTGCACAGAGTCCTGCGGCAGCAGAGGCCAGTGCGCCTGCCTGCCCCGCATCGCCCGTTCGGAGGTATTCGAGCATGAACGCAGCTCCGTACGTATCACCGCACCCGGTTGTATCGACGGCATCGACCTCCAGCGGGGGAACACGATACCGGATTGCCCGACGCTCCCGCATCTCAAAGACGATCGATCCACGCGCCCCCAGCGTCAGCGCGACGACGCGAGCCCCTGTTCCCAGCACCCTGCGCGCCGCCTCATCCAATGCGCCATCCGCGAGGAGCCGATCCCCGAACAAGAGAGACAGCTCTAGCGCATTGCATTGAACGATGTCTGCCGATCGCGGATAGATCTCCCAATCTTCGATACGCCGGGGGAACCTACTCCCGTCCGCAGCAATCCCGAGCGAAAGGCTGTGGACATCAATCGCAACAACGGCATCCGTATCGCGCCGAATGGCCTCAACGACCTCGCCATCGACATCGCGCCCCGAGATGAAGTTGAGCAGGATAGCGTCAGCATCGAGGAACGGAGCAGCCATCTCGTAACTGATCTGAGGCACACGCTCGCTCAGCACCTCTGTCCGCGATCCACTCAGCACCTCTGTCCGCGATCCACTCAGCACTTCCGTCCGCGATTCGCCCAGCACCTCGGTCCGCGATTCGCTCAGCACCTCCGTCCCCGATTCGCCCGATCGATCGGTACCGCTCACCGCTTCCACGCCCGAGGCCGCCACGGACCGCTGCGCGCGCGAAACCCGGTACACCAGCGTGTTCTCATTCGTACCAGAGGGATTCGCCCGGATCCCGGAAGTATCGATGTTGGCGTGAGGAGCGAAGAGATCGAACAGCTCCGCTCTCCGGTCTTCTCCGACCCAGGCAACAGGACATATCGTGATGCGTGAATCGAGATAGGCCAATGACAGGACATTGTACACTATCCCGCCGAGCGACGACGTGCTCCGCCCGTCATCCGCGATGATGGTGTCGTAATTGATCGTCCCGAGAACAGCGATCTTCATCCACACACCCGATTCATGGACGGACAACATTCATGGACCTATCAGATTCACGAGATCGCGACACAGACAATCACCGTGCTGACCGGATCACCCCACCGACCGAATCACCGCACCGACCGACTCACCACGAGGAAGAATACGGGCGGAAAGATCCCGTTCGGTTCACTGGTCCGAACCTATCACCCCGCCGCCGTCCTCGATCTGAGGCGCAGCCATCCCTCAGCCCCCGGCCCCGACATCTCCACCCCGGAGGCAACATCTTCTCTGTTGGGCGAGACACTTCCTACCTCAGGAGTAGTATCTTGCGAGTGGCAGCACCCACCTCCTCGTCGAGATGGACGAAATACGGCCCGCTGGCAACCCGCCTCCCCCTTCCATCCCGTCCGTCCCACTCGATGGCAATACTGCTGCACCCTCCTTCCCACGCGCCGAGGTGCCGCACCAGCCGTCCGGTCACGTCGTAGATCCGCAATGAGGCGACTCCCGTTCCTCCCGGCGAGAGGACGATCGTGGTCCTGTCCCTGAAGGGATTCGGGAAGCTCGCGCTGATGCACGGCGCCATGAAGTCAGAGATCGCGCCCCGCTCTTGATCCTGTACGGCCGGCGTATAGGTTCGGTTGAAGTACAGGCCGACGTTTCCTGCGTACTCTCCGTACGTGAGGTCGCGGTCTCCGTCCCCATCGATATCAACGAATGCGGGAATGCTGTACGAGCCGACATCTATGCCATCGAAGAGCGGCGGGCCGGCCACCCAGACGGGGAGGCTGTCCGCGCTCACGTTCTCGTAGTAGTGGAACACGCCGAGACGCTCGCCCACAACCAGATCGGGATCCCCGTCCTCGTCGACATCGATGAACCCCGGGGCGCTCCGCAGAACGGGTTCGACCGCCCCGAAGATCCCCGGTATCTCTTGCCACTCAGGAGACGTGCTCGTGCCGACGTTCTCATAGTAGAAGATCCCCTGATCCCAGCTCCCGACAGCGAGATCGAGGTCGCCGTCCCTATCCCCGTCCACGAGCCTGGGAAAGGCATCCGCGCCCACACTAACCTCCGGGACGAGCGTGGCGTTAGGAGACCAGACAGGGTTGCCGACACTGCCGATATTCTCGAAGCAGTGGAGCGTGCCCGCGAGATCCCCGATCACAAGATCGAAGTCGAGGTCGCCATCGAGATCTCCGAGCGCAGGGGCGACGAATGTGCCGGCCTCGATGCCGGCGTACACGGCTGGATCCTCCTCCCAGCGAAAGGTCGATCCCTCCCCTTCATTGCGGAAAAAGACGAGGGCGCCGTCCTCCTCTCCCACCGTCAGATCGGGATCGCCGTCCCCGTCGAGATCGCAGAGGAACGGCGTGGACCAGAAGCCGACGTCTATCCCTGCGAACCCTGTCGTATCGACGTCCCATTCAGGCACGTAGGGTGTTCCTCCATTCGAATAGAGATTGAGCGTCCCCTCCTCCTCGCCCACGATGAGGTCGAGGTCCCCATCTGCGTCGAGGTCGACAAGGGCTGGCGCAGAATGCCATCCGATATGGATGCCGGCGAACATCCCCGTATCGAGGCTCCACTCAGGAGCAAGCGATGTCCCGGTGTTCTCGTAATAGTAGTACAGATCGCCGCCACGCCGGCCCACGACAAGGTCCCAGTCGCCGTCACCGTCCAGATCGCCGAGCGCGGGAGCGGCGAAGTACCCGAAGTAGATACCACCGAAGACTGTCGTATCCTCCTCCCAGACGGGGTTCGATGGATCTCCGACGTTCTCGAAGAACCGTACGACAGGATCGCGCTCCCCGAGGACGAGATCGAGATCGTCATCTGCATCGAGGTCGACGAATGCCGGCACGCTTGCGAAACTGCCGATGTATACATTCTGGAACAACGTGGTATCAGGCGGTCCCCACTGAGGATCTGATGGAGTGCCGACATTTTCGATGAAGTAGAGGTCTCCCAGTTGTGTGCCGATGACAAGGTCGTCATCGCCGTCGTCGTCGAGATCGGCGAACGCCGGAGCAATCCAGAACCCGAGGGTCTCGACGTGAACATCGGCGAAGAAGCATGGCCGCTCTCTCCATTCCGGCAGTGCGGCATCGCCGATGTTCTCGTAGTAGTCGATCCTCCCCTCTTCTTCTCCGACGGCCATATCGAAGTCGGAATCTGCATCGAGATCAGCGAACGCGACCTTGTGCCGGACGACGCTCTCCACACCACTCGGGTGGTAGACGAGATTCTCCTTCACCCAGAGTTCGTGCCGCGAGGAAACATGTGTGAACACGGGAGAGGTGTGGTGGAAGCTGGTGTGCGACTGCCCTCGCCCGACCTGCTCGGTCTGTGACGATGAGCTCGCACTCGCCACCGACACAAGAACGAGGACGAGGAAGAAGGCGAGAGCGGCCACCGTGTGAGGGCGCGCACTGCGGGCTGCCCACGCGAGATAACAGTCGCGCCGCGGCCGTCCATCGATCTGATCGCCGTTCCAGGGACCGAAGTGCTGCATAGACAAATCTCGAAACATAGTCCCCGCTCTCGAAACACAGTCCCCGCTCTCGAAACACAGTCCCCGCGAGTGCGATGTACCCGCCTTATAGTGCCGAGCCGCACCCGCCACGTATAGTGAAACATAGGCGCATTCGCCTCTCGACGCATGATACTACAGGGGAACTACGCTCTCAAGGGAAAAACCGAAAGGTACGAACATGAGGCAGCACCCAATGGGAGGACAGAACGACAGCACAGGGGTACAGCAACACGGCCGCCGAGGTAGTCGGCGCCTTGAGAGGAGACCTGGGGCCCGGGCGATTTCTACGATCCCCTCTTTCCCTTCTGTGTGAACGGGGGAGGGACCGGCAGTGCGAAGTTGAATGTGCTCCCCTTCCCTTCTTCGCTCTCTGCCCAGATCACGCCCCGGTGTGCATCGATGATGTGCTTGGCCGTGGCAAGGCCGAGTCCGAGGCCGCGCCCCTCTCCAGTGAGCGGATCATCGATCCGATAGAATCGATCGAAGACATGAGGGAGATCTTCCGAAGCAATGCCACATCCCTGATCGGTGACAGAGACCTTCACCCACTTGTGCCTCTCGCTCATCGGAACGGCGTCGATCTTCGAAGCGTTCAGTCGCGGGACGGAGGCGAATTCTGCGCCAGTCGTGTTCCGAACTGCGACATCGATCATGGACCCCGGCGCGGAGTACTTGACCGCGTTGTCGAGAAGGATATCGATTACCCGCGCGATCTTCTCCTCGTCGAGCGACACGAGAGGGAGCGCCGGTGACATATAGGTCCTCACGCGTGCGTGACTCCTCCCCTGCCAGTCGATCACGTATCGCTCAACGAGCGTTCCAAGCTGGCGGGGCCGCCGCCTGATCTCCAGTTCACCGGATACTAGCTCCGACAGATCGAGAATGCTTTCTATGAGGCCGGTCAGATAGTCAGCCTGTTCCTTGATCAGCTTCAGGAACTCGGGTGCTTTCTCGTCCCCCATACCCTTTTCGAGGAGCAAGCTGGAGAACCCCTGGATGCTCACTAGCGGCGTCCTCAGCTCGTGAGAGACGGTAGCGATGAACTGATCTCTCATCATATCCAGCTTGTGCAGCTTGGCGAGTTCCCTGGTGTCTGTCAGTTCCGTGCACACTGCAATGATACCTGTCGTCTCCCCCCTCTCACCCACGAGAAGGGCGGTACCGACAACCACAGGCACTGATGCTCCCTCAGACGTCCTCTGTTCAATCTCGAAATTCCTGATCCTGCCTTCGGCCAATGTCTCCGTGATGAGCTGATCGAGACGACGGGCATCGGTGAACAACTCATCGACACGCGTACCGATCGCCTGTTCCGGATCGCACCTCAGGATGCGCCCCGCACTCACATTCATCGTCGTCACCACGCCGTCCATATCCCAGGCAACGACTCCATCGCTCATGCTGGCAAGCAGGCTATCCGCATATTTGCGCATGGCTGCGAGCCGCCCCACAGTCCTCTCGAGCTCCTCATACAGCTGCGCATTCTGCAGAATAGTCGCCGCTTGGCTGGCGAGGATCTTGAGAAGGGCCGCGTCATCCTCATCGAACGTCCCGTCCCGCTTGTTGAGAACCTCGAGGACTCCGATCCGCTCGCCCCCCACCTCCAGCGGGACACAGAGCAGCGACCTGGTGACGAAGCCGGTAGATTGATCGAAGCGCGAGGCGAACCGCGGGTCCTGTGTGACATCAGGAACGATGAGATCTTCGCCGGTCTCTGCGACCCAGCCTGCGACGCCCTCCCCCACTTTGACCCGGAGCTGTTTGATCTCCTCGCCCTTGGGGCCTCCCGCAATCTCGAAGAC
>SMTZ1_10003088_pt1 | contig 17623 bp, 9 predicted proteins | sample DeeMarSWOR136_30_FD_25667 | JGI IMG/M metagenome (IMG submission 25667)
AATATACTGGCCGCCCCAGGCAAGCGCGATAACCATATCGTGCTCCTCTGATGATGCTGAATGCGGTTCTTTCCACCACTGGTGGTTATGCTGAGACCTATGCCACCATTGGTATCCATAATTGAAATAATCACTTTCTCGTACATGTGGCCTGGTAGATTCACGAATCCATTCTTTTGAAACGATCTGTTTATTCTGCCACCGTCCGTCATTAAGTACCAATAATCCAATCTTGGCCATATCCCTCGGTAATAATTGTAATCCATTCCAATATTCCAGGTCGCCATTTTTATATGTTTTCCAGACGTAATTTGTAATGCCTAACGGACCAAAAAGAAATTTATCTGCAAACGCCTTTACTTGTTTTCCAACAAATGAAGTTATGACTCCGCCTATAACGATGGAACCGCCACTGTTATAAAGAAATTTTTCACCGGGCTTCGCTTCAATCGGTCTGCTGAGAACGTATTTTATCCTGTCGCTAAGTTCATACATTTCTTTCGGATATTCATGCCACTGCAGTCCAGATGTCATAGTTAAAATGTGTTTAAGTGTGATTCTCTCTTTAGCGCTGGTCTTGAGAGAATCATATTCTGAAAAGAAACTAAATATGGACTGATTAAGATCAATTTGTTTATTTCGCTCCAATACCATCCCAAAGAGTAATGAAGTTATACTTTTTGTGCATGAGTATATTTTATGCAGATGTGCACGGTGGTATCCATAAAAATACTCCTCAAGTATTAGCTTGTTATCCTTTAATATCAAGATAGATTCCATACGCCCGTATTTCTGATTGATGATATCTTTTATCAACTTAATTACTGACAATGTATCAATATTTTCATCATAGATGGATGTCGTTTCTATGCCATCATCAAGTTGCTCAGGATGGATGTCGTTTCTATGCCATCATCAAGTTGCTCAGGATTGTTATAACCGCAATAGATATTTCCATGAATGTCTGGAAGTCGGGGATGGAATAATCTGGATTCAAGGTTATTACTGGCACGAAGAAAATTTAATGAATTTTTTGTTTTACTCTGCAAATATACGGCTCCGATGAGCCTATCATTTTTAGCATCCATGATACATTTTAAAGTATCTGAATCTTCATCAAGTATAGTAATACGATGACTAATTGTATCGTAGTGCATATTAACTAGTTTCCATTCCGATTGGTAGTCACCATTCCATAGGAAAACGCCGCGAACGGTCCACTTTTTGTTACTATCTGTATGAATTCGTAACAAAATCTTTTGGGTACCGGAGAGAAACCTTGAAGAGGTTTCTTCTGTAGTTATCCATAAACCTTCTATAGATGATGAGGATTTATCACCGCCACCAGAGCCGTTACTGATAGGGATTATCATAAATAGAGTTAACAAGAGTAATTTTAATGCATTCATAATAAAAGCTCTTATTTGTAGTTATTCAATCAAACATTATAAAATTATTGGTATGACTCTATATTTGACTTCCGAATGGTATAACGTATGTATAATTGGACTAAAAATGCGGCAACATTTTTAGTTCCAAGTTAATGCAATGGTTATACCGGATTTGAATATTATTATTTATTGTTCCAGAATTCTTTTAAGGTTTTGTAATGAATTTTCAACAATCTTAATCCATGCAGGCTTTAAAAATTTATTATCACTAAACTTTCCACCCATATACCAGGGAACTTTGTAACTCAAACTATGTGTAAACTCTGTATTACCATTTGATTTTTTAAAAACCCATTGTGTCTTATGTCCGAAACCTTTAAATGACTTTCCAATCCAACCTTCATTTTCTTTGAATTGCGTAATCTCAGTACCTACAGTGGCATTCATTACAAATATTTTTGCTTTGTAAACATATTTTGTTCCGTTACCACGGGTTATTTCGGTAATTGGATTAAAGTTCGAAATCCCTTCATAAAACTCGGGCCATTTTTGATAATCAGATGCATATTGGAAGACTTTTTCAACAGGAGCTTTAATTATAATACTGCGTTTTATTTCAGTCATATTTTACTCCTCGATTAAGAATTTGGTATAACGAGACTGTCGAAAAAGCTATTATTAATAATAATACTCATTTTAGTTTGAAATCACCAGTATTTTTAAATATCTGCGTTAAATTGATAATTACCATTTACTTAGCTAAATTATTTTTAACTTCAATTAAACGTTGGATATTTCTTATGGCAAAATACAAAAACTATAATTACTCACAGATGATCATGATTCCAGTTTCATTACAAGATCAACTCATAGCGGGAACCTTAGAACATGCTATTCATGAGGTTATAGACAAGAAAATCGATTTATCTATTTTTGATGATAACTATACCAACGATGAAACAGGTGCAAACCGATTCGTTAGGCCATAATTATCAATTTTTTATTAAAAGAAGTTGAAAAATTTCAAAAACAATTTTAATGAAATACATTCAAAAACTATATCTGAGTTTATACTCTGGACTAAAAATTGGGTTTCCATATAGCAACTTTTCCATACCACTCGAAAAATAACGCCATTCTATATCGGGATAGTTTTTGTAAACCGGATATGAATACCCTAATGTTATCCACCAGTGACTTCCACCATCGGTTTTTACATCTTTTCAAGAATTCTGTCAGCGGCAATCACGGCAAACATATAATAGCAGGGTGCTGTAATGATGTATTCTCTTTCCTGCCATAAAAAGGGCCATACCTTGTCTTCCGCGTAATCGGGGTGCACCAGGTTAACCGCATTCCAGAAAGTACCGCCTGGTATATAGCTCCAGTCAGCACGGTTGGTACCGTAAGCGATGGTAGGAGAATTAACGCCAACACCCGATACTAGGCTGTTGGTTGTATTGCCGGGGCGGCAGCCCAGTAAATAATTCAATATGTTAAACATATGATTTATGTCAAAAACTTCCGGCCAGGCTTTATTTAAGTAATACTGTCTGAAAGCCAGGTATTCTGTGTGTTCCAAGGGTGATCCGAATGGTGAAGCATGCATTATAGAATCCTGCTGAATTTTATATGCAACAGCAGCCTCTGTTACCTTTTCTTCAAATTCAGGACATTCAAGTATATTCATTACACGGGCTACTGACCAGCCAAACCATGGGAATCCTCTTTCAATAACGGGTGCTAACTGACACATGGCCTGTATATATTCGTCTTTTCCCGTTGTAAGGATTAATTCTGTAAGTATGGATACTTTGGCCCCGGCCAGCCAGCGGTTGCGGCTTGTGCCGTCCTTATTCTTTTCCCATAGTGCTTCAGCTACATCAAGGCATTCTTTGGCCAGTGCGTCATCGTAACCTTTTAACACCCGTGCAGCAGCAGCCAGACTTGCAGCTCCCAACAATTGTCTGCCGGCGTTGGTTTCCATAAATACAAGCCTATCATCTAGTTCAGGAGCAAAAACCTGTACTTCATCCAGATTCATTTCGGGATCAAAAATATTGGAATAACGGTTGGCGACCTTTTTATACCACAATTCATCCATCTGTGTAGCTTTTTCTCTCTGTTCTTCATTATCAAAAACTTTATTGTCTGTGTGGGTTGCGGCATCCCCCAGATGGACGTATTGCCTGAGAGTTGGTGCTATTATACCACGATACAATTGTCCAAGTTGACGGTATCCTGCAAGGATAGTAAGCACGCCATGTTCAACCTGTTGGAGAATATCCGGTTTGTCATCAGGTTGAAGTAATTCTACATGCCGGTTTTTTTGATCGATATAGGTTTCATCATAATCTACACCGAATTCTTCATAGGTGTAGGCCAGGGCCATAACCGTCATGGCTTGGGATTCAATCCTTAAATCATAGTCCCCGGCATCATGCCAGCCGCCTACATTTAATCCTGGTACAGGTTCCAGAGGTTTGAAGGATGTAAGGGTCGAAGTTTCCTGTTCATTATTATAACCGTCAAAATGACGCACATTAAGGGGCATCATCAGCGCATCATCCAGGTGACAGGCTCCGTGCCAGACACGGTATTTTTGATTCACACGCATATGGCACATCTGGATAGGAAGAAAATATTCCAGTGTGGGCTGCCAAACATGCCGTTTATATACATCCTTATTGATGCTGAAAGTATTGGTTACCAAATTGCCATATCGTACCTGGTACATACCAGGTTCTTTTATTTTGCTGAAATCAAAGGTTAAATATTTATATCGCAGATATTGTCCCCACAGGGCAGGTGTTTGTTCCAGAACCACTTTCTGTGTGCCGTCTGCCTCTATTTTTAACAGGACTGTTTTTTGGATGTTCGAATCATTTTTATCCAGTTCAATGAAAGCAGTTTTGTTTTGTTTGGGATGGTATCCAACCTGGGAAATATGGATAACAGGATTCCGCATCCAATCTTTGATAACATGAGGGGTAATTTCCCAGTGAATGGCCTCTTTGGTTGCACCTTTGGGAACAAGAGAACGAACAGTGAACCAGCCGTTGTTGTGTTTAAGACTTCCATCCAGAAGCTGCAGTTCTGTTTTGGATTCAATGGTCATACGTAATAATTCGCTTTCTGGTGCAACAACAAGTTTTTTACCGTAGGCTAAGGGCATAGCCTCTACTTCTTTCTCTTGGTTAAAATAGGTTGGTCCGTTCGCCTGTCGTGGAAAGATACCGGCGCTGTCATCCATGACATAAGATTTACCATACAGGTCACCCGGGAATAACTCAAGAATATATCCGATACGTCCAATCCATTCCTCAGGAATAGGTTCATCAAAATCCACAATGATTGAAAAGGACTGGCCATGGGCTTTTACTTTAACAGTATATTTAATTTGCAGGTCAGGATAAATAATAGGATTAAATCCCTTGCGTGACCGGTTGGTATCCGGATAACTGCAGGGCATACTGATTTCATTTTTCTCTTTATCAACAATCCGACTTGTTAGTCCAACTTCCTGCGGGCTTACACCTACAGCCTTATATCCCACACCTAACTGGGGTATTGGCTGCCACTGGCCGGGTGAGGGGCTGAGACGGATTTCCCCGTTGGTGGCCACACGGCTGTCATGTTGAATAATTTCGATGCCACCCTGATGGCCTTCGGCAAAGGTATTATTATATACCAGAACATTTAAACCAGGCATTTCAAAATAGCCGGACTCTCCAATGGTTAAGCCTTGCTTATTCGCCTGCGAATAGCTGTCGGTCATTAGCAATAGGGAAGATAATATGCTGATCAATTGAATCAGTCTGGTTATAATAAATCTGTTCATAAGAATACTCCTTTTATATTTTTTTTCCTAATACTGTTATATAACAATAATTATAATTGGATGGCTGAATTCCATTGAATAATTCATATCGCGAGGAGCAAATAATCAAATCAAAAATCCCCAAGATATATTTGCTAATATCTGATTTTCAGATATCTCCAAATTGTTATTGATATAAGAAAATAAAATAATAATCCGCCAAAAAAAGCCGTACTGAAACCATAGGTCATTGAAATGATAGCAGCAATCACTGATCCTAAGACAGTCATCGTCCCATTGATGCCATACATCCATGGGATATATTTTTTTAAATTATCATGATTCATTAATTGAATGGCCGACGGAAAAGGAATACCTAGAAAAAAGCCAAATGGGAATATGGTAATAATACTGGCAATGGCTCGAATTATTAAACTGTATGCCAATAATTTATTAAAAATTACAGGCAAAATTGTGAACAATGTTAATCCAAGCAAGATAATTGTCAGACAGGCAAATAATATTTTTTTTATTAACGAATCCCTGAATATTTTCTTACTGAAATAACTTCCGAATCCCATACCGACTAATAATGAACTCAAGAGTATAGAAAGGGAAGTTGTAGGTGAACCTAGATACAGAATAAGTTTTTGAAAAAGAGAAATTTCCAGGATCATAAATCCGGCTCCAATACCTATAAAAATAATTAACGGAAGTAAGAATGCTTTCGTCTCATCATTTTTTATTTTCTTTTTTATAACCGAATAGGGTATCACAACCATCATTAAATTGAAAAAAACAACACCAATTAGTAACCAGAAATAATCGTTTGTAATACCTCTTTTTACTTTGTAAAAATAAGGGCTGTCATCCCAGACCGGCGAGATATCATAGGGATCCTTGTTAATATAATCTTTTAATGACATTCCTTCTTCTAAGCTTTTTAACAACTGATTTTCCCGTGTATTTTTTGCTTCTTTCAAATTATAAGGGAGGTAAGTAACAGGCGGTAGTTCTTTCGGGATTTTAGAAATGATATTTTTGGCGTATACAATTTCGCTTTGAGTGAAAGCTTCTTTCTTAATTACTATTGTTGGCGCATAATCCTGAGAAACAATCATAAAATGATTAATAGCCTCCTTGTAACCTATACCTTCTTCTTTAAATGCTATAAGAGTGGTAATGATCAGGCGAATTAATTCCCATCTGTTATGAACCGTAAAAATAAGACGCCCTTCCGGTGTCAGAATTTTCAAATAATCTTTTAAAGCCTCAACGGTAAGAAGGTGATTTTCGTTCATAGCAAAATTATCTATACTTTGTAATTGCTCTGTTGAGGGAAGAGCCATTACAACTAAATCATACTGCTGATGAGACTTCTTAATATAGTGACGCCCCTCTTGTATAAGTATATTTACATTTGGAAAATCAGTATATATTCCCCCATTAAAAGTTCTGTATTTTTTCACTATATCAACAAAATCCGGGTTTATTTCAATTCCTGTTATATTATTTATTCCATCCAGCAAACCGGTTAGAATTTCCTTCCCTCCACCCGGGCCTATTACAAGCATATTGTCTTTTTCCTTATCTCGCAAGAATAATAGAGGGATAGTAGTAGTATGTCTCATCAGAAGGTTATATAACAGAGGACTGAAGTTTTTCACATTTCCGCTAAACCTGTACATCTGCGTACCGGCTGAACCATCCACAAATAATTGTCTAACTTCATCCTGGTTGCTATATGCAACCAAATCCGAGCGCCCATGAATACTCCACCTGCTATCTTTAATTTGTGATATACTGGCAGCATCAGGATAAACGTAGTAAAAATCTTTCTCAGGAAATTTTCCAATCGGAACCTTACCCAATAAATTCGCATCACCATTAAACAGTAATAAAGTCATAAACAGAATTATAATTGAATAAAAACTAATTATTTTATTGTTCTTAAATCCAAAAATGAAAAAACTCAATGCAGAAGAAAACACAAGCAGAGATAAAAATAAGATAGCATTTGGTGCTGTAAAAAGACTAAAAATTACAAGCGTTCCAACTGAGCCTATTGCAGCTCCCGAAAGGTCCGAGGCATATAGTTTGAAACTATGCTCAGCATAATATTTAAATATCTGGGCATAAAAAATACCTGCAAAGAAAAACGGGGGAAAAAGAAGGAAAAAATAAATAAAAGGATTTGTGATATTGAACTTTGTAATTGTGATAATAAACAAAGAAAATGAAATTCCTATTAAAACAATTATTATTGCAATTACATTAAATAACTCAGCCTGTTTCTTTTCTTTAATTCTATAGTAAGAATATATTCCACCGCAGCCTAAAGCAAGAATTACAAGAGAAAGTATAATAAATGCATAATTATTAACAAATATAACGGAAGAAATTCGTGTGGAAACAATTTCAAAACATATTACTGAAGCTGAAATGATTATTAAATTCAGGTAAACTATTTTTGTGTTCTGCATTAGCTGGTAAAAAAAATAAACTAGTTTTTTAATTGATTCAATATTTGCTGTTTTAGGTTATTTGCTTCCGGGTAGTTCGGATTTGCAGTTAAGCATTGATTAATTAATGTTAGAGCTGTTTTGAAATCTTTCTTTTTTGAATAGGCTAAGGAAAGATTATATAACACAATTGGATCCTCAGGGCCTGATTTATAAGCCTCGGTTAAATGTCTGATTGCATTGTCAATATTTCCAATATACAACGCCATCAGCCCATTCCTCTTTGGAGTATAATCTTTTAGATCTATTTTACGTTGTTTGTAAAAGAATCTAAGAGCACCATCAAGATCTCTTAGGTTGGGATACTGGTAGATCAAAACATTCATATATTTTAAATATTCTTTTAATTCGTCTCTTCTCAAATGATATGTAGCAGCAATCAGATGTGCATCAACCCACGATACTTTATCCTCTATTCTGAACATTGCAAGCGAATCGATAAAATCTTTAGGCTGAAATAAATTGACAAAATCCCTTTCTTGAAATTCCGATATAGCAGTTCTCTGTTTTATGTACGGCCAGTCTGTCTTTAATAGCTTAATAAAATAGTTACCCAAAACAGAATCGAGTTTTGTAAAAACAAAATTGGCACGGGTAAGACTATCCTGTTCATTAAACGGAACTTTAGCATTTTCTTTTTTGGGAAGATATCCATGTTTTTTCATACAATCGTAAAATGCTTTTCCAATAAGTTGATATCCCTGTACATTTGGATGCAGATGATCTACAATTAAATTGTCTCCTACTATTCCTCCGGGACTTTCAGAATTAAATATTGAGTCTATCGGTACAGTTGCTACCTGAAATTCTTTCCCTAAATCGTCAATAATTTTATTTATCTTTTCAGGCGCCCTGAACCTGAGTACATCAAGCTCCTTTGCCAGTCTGAAAAGAGAATCTGCTCTTGTAAAATTATTTTTTTTAAACTCATACTTAGCTTCTTTATAAATATGATCTGCAGTTTTATAATCTGGTGTATTTACAGAAATAAACGGTTTCTGATTTTTTAAATTGCTTACCAGCCTTCCTAATATTGTCGGGACGCCTTTATCTTTAATCAGGTGTAAAATATCTGTAAAGTTGTTTTTAAATTGTTGAAGACCTGCATTGAACACCTCGGAATCTAAAAGGATGTACTTATCCTTCGCCATTCTGGACATAAGTGTACCTGAGAATCCATTACTTTCGGATGTGAATAATGATAAGAACCAGTGAACTGAATTGCGGACTAGTTGAGTTATCTTAAAGTTATTTAAGTATAACATTAACTTAATCAAAGTCCGGGATGAGCCAAACGATTGGACTGAACCAACCCCCAATGCGCCATAATATTCATTATGCCCGGCATATATCAAAACTAAATCCGGCTTCTGTTCAAGAACGCCCGGCAAAAGATCTAATACAGTGTAAGAATTTACTGCCGTCATACTAATATTTACTACCTCAATTTTAGTATTAGGATATGTCAATTCCAGCCTTTTGCGTATATAACGGGAAAAAGATCCCATCGGATTATATGGAAAACCTTGCGCACTGCTTCCGCCTAAAACAAAAACTCTGAAAGAATTTGTCTTTTTACGTTGGTCAAAAACATCCTCAATTGTGTTGGGATTAAAATCTCCACTTGTAAAATATTTTTTTCCTATGTTCGGATTTATTACATATTTCCCCTGCCCGGCATCTACCCATTGTTCAAAATCGTATCCATAATTTATTATCCTTAAGAATATTTCCAGCGCAATTAAAAAAATAATTGGAAGCAGGACTAATACTGCATAATACCATTTAGGCGTTTTTTTTGAAGAAGCATTAATAATATTTTCTATTTCAGCATGTGGAAGATTGTATTTTTTAGATAGTTGTTTTTTTGAAAGCTTTTCTTTATCAGCTAAGATTTGTTTTTTTTTATCCCTGGGAGTTTTCAAAATATGTCCTTAAAGATTTAACACTAATAGAGATTCATTCAAAAAAACATTAGTGAAGGTATTATTCTGCAGATATAACTTTTGCTAAAACTTTTTCATTAATTACCGGATTATATTTACTTCTTAATTTCTCTTCTAATTCCTTTTTTCTCTTTTCTCTGTGAAAATTTTTGAAATCTTCGGTTATTGAATTTTTTACATCATCATATGTCAATTGTTTTTCAGGGCGAATATGATAACATTTTATTACAGCATATTTAGACTGATTGTTTTCATTTTTAAATTCTACCGGACCTGTTACTTCAGATTCCTTCAATTCAAATCCAACTTTACCGAACATTGGTTTTTCATTATTACGAAAAGATTTGATGTCACCATTACGTTCTTTTATATAAGTTTTTACCAAATAATTGCCGGTGACTTTTTCAAAAGGAGTTCCAGTATTTATTTTTGCTAATGCTTTTTCAGCATCCACCTTGGTAGGAAAAATCATCACAAATAAATTTCTTTTCTCCAGCTGATAGTATAAAGTATTTTCATTTTCTTTATAAAAGCGGTGCAGTGCTTCATCAGTTGCTTCGGGAAGTTTTACCTCAATTTCCGCCTGATTGTACAAATAGACTATCTGATTTTTTAATGCAGGATTAGCGGTAAATGCATGAAATATATTTTTTTTGAGATCCAGCGATTCAGCTTTTTTTACAATTAAATCAGTACGTATTACTTCTCTAATATACTTTTTAATATGTTCTTCCTCCATTCCCCTGAAATCTCTGATTATTAAAACATTATCTAATAATCTGAGTAATTCTTTATAATCAACTGTTCCACCATTGTAAGTCAATATTATTTTATTATTTCCGCTTTCTATTGCATCCTTAAAAGTTTTTTGGTATTCACTCTTATAAAAATTTGGAATATTTGACCACTGAACAATCTCTTTCAGCGCAGCACTATTCCATTTCAAACTTTCGTTATCAATCAATTCTTTTTTATCTTTTTCATATTCCGTTAAACTGCTATCAACATAAATACTTTTCAGATTGGAAATAATTTCATTTTTTATCGAATCATAGGGTTCAAGATGAGTATAGTTTATATCTGCTATTTTCACAATCAGAAAAGCATTATATAAATTCAAAACGCGGACATCATTTTTATTTAAGTTATAAATTACTTTATTATGCGGATTGAGCAAGCTTTGCTTCCAAGCAAGAGGAGGCATAAAACCATTATTCATCAATGAAGTTTTGTTTTGAGAATATTCCTTAACTAACAAACTGAAATCTTTCCCATTATCAATTTCAGATTTAATTGCCAATGCTTTTTCTTTGAGGGAATCAAGCTGCTTTTGGGAAGCATCTTCAGGTTTAGGGAGTTCTATCAATTGATAAATTAGCTCTTTATTCATCATTCCATATATTTTCTTTGCATTCTCCTCAGTGATATATTTACCTAAATATTGTGTTTCAAAATATTCAGCTACTAATTCTTCATTAATTATGCGGTTGATGTTCTGTATTAAATCTTCATTCTTGTCCAATCCTTTTGCAAAAAAATCTATGCGTTTCAATTGATTGGTAACCATATCTTTTAATGCATTGTTATAGACATCTGATCTATCTAGAAATTTTTTGTAATATAACCAGTCTTTAACATATTTGTGTAGCTCGCTAATTGTAACTGAATGGTTATTATCGTACTTAGCGACAATATTGTTATCCGATATATTGTCATCTACGCATCCATTATTCATAAGTAGAAATATTGATGCAAGCAATAAAATCAGATGTATGAAAGAACTCATTAGTATCTCCAACTCATTAGGCTTAACACTTTGATAAAATTTACACTCCTTCTATATTGAATTAAAGTCTTGACGTGAAAAACATACAGAGGATAGTAAGATTTAAATAATTATTTATATATAAACAAAACCCCGATAAGTTTTTACCGGGGTTTTGTGAGTTAAAAAAAAAAGCTACCATATTATTTCACAAGAATCATTTTCTTGGATTGGCTGAAATTATCAGTCTGTAATGTATAGATATAAATACCACTAGCAAGGTTTGAAGCATTAAATGTTACTTCATAATTTTGAGCCGTTTGATGACCTTTAACCAATGTAGCAATTTCCTGACCCAATGCATTAAAGACTTTCAGAGTAACATTTCCTGCGAGTGGAAGTGTATATCTTATAGTTGTTGATGGATTAAAAGGATTTGGATAGTTTTGCTCTAATTCAAATCCAGTTGGTGTACCACCTAATTCACGAATAGCAGTAGGAACTAAATTTCCTGAATTCCAGGCATCTAATAATGCACCGTAATATTCAGCATGATTAGCCATAAAGGTTGCTTTATCTGCTGGGAACCAGTTTAAGTCGCCAATTGGTAAACCATCAGTTCCTTTAAGATTTGTTTCACTGTATGAGAGATCAACAGGAATTGGCCAGTCTGAATAAACGAAGTAATCTTCAACTGGAGTAGATAATAGTCTCCAATGAGGCATGGTAGCTGTACTTGTACAATCAATTGATGCAAGGCTGTAAGTTTTTAATACATCAACCTGATCGGTTAGCAGATCCTGTGGATCATTAAAAGTCGGCAGCACATCATACCAGGTATCTACGCTCATGAAAGGATACTTTGTATCATCATCAAACAATCCCTGAGTTCTGGCATTCATTACCATAGTCTGGTTTTTCCAGGTGGTTAAACCATTAACTGGAATATTGTTAGCCTCAGTAGCTAAATCAGATACTCTGGAATCCCAGTATGCAAGATTACCCTGAACCAGCCATTTTCTTGGCACATGTGACAAACTATCATGCAATGGTGCAACATCTATAATACCTTGTGCTATATTATCAATAGCCTGTTCGGGCATATCTTCTCTAAAGTTAGGTCTAAACGGTTGTATATTGCTATTAACAAATATGTTATTTGTTATTATGTTATTACTCTGAAGTCCCTGGGTTTCGAAAACAATGTTTGAGCAGTTAATAAATGTGTTATGATTAATATAAATGAAATTAACAGGGTAGTTTCTGAATTTGTAGATATAGCCTTGAGCCATTACATGGGTGTTATTTTCAACATACATAGTATCGGTATTATTATCAACATTATCATAAACACCCCCATTACGTCTGCAAGCACGCCCGCTCATATTTACAAAATAGTTATCTTTGAAATAAAAGCTGTTACCTTCATTTGCATTCGATCGAACAAATACCCACCAGTTGGTTTCCATCATACAATTCTCAAAAACAATTGTTCTATTAGAAACACTCTCCGTGAAAAATGCCCAGCCTATGGCACCATCAGGCGCACCACAAACGACACTTGTGTTTTTTAATGTTAAATCATGGCCATAGTTAATACCGCCAGGAAATGAGGCACCTTCACTTGAGAAACCGGATATAACTGGAGGTGCAACGGTCCCCTGAACCATTCTATCATCATTAGCACCTACAATTACTGTTGGTCTGTCTGAGTGTGTAGTAAAAGAACCAGACTGAGGATACCATCCGAGCATCTGCAGTTCATAAACGCGTCCGGCAGGAGCTTCAGTATCTTCAAGAACTACATTATTAATTGAGTTAGGTGCGCTACTCATATCGTAGTAATCATTAACAACAAGAGTGTCTCCTTTTACTTCTTTAACATAATCCATTAAAGCAGCAAAAGACGAAGACACAGATATCATAAAAAATACTAAAACAAGTAATGCTAATCGCATAGTAAACCTCCTTAAATTAGTGAATAATTAATTAACTTAGATTAATGAATAATACACCCTCCTATATTATTTAACAAAATGTTTGTCAGCTTTATTACATAGTGTACCTTAAATTTAGTTCGAATACTCTGGGCGAATATCGTATCCCTAACAGATTGTCAAAAACAGGTCCACCATCTTCTCTACGGAAATTCCGATATGTCTCGGTAACATTGTGGAAGATGTTTATACCGTTTAACTGGATACTTAAACCTTTTACTGGTAATTGCTGTTTAAGAGTAAAATCCCATCTATAAATATTACCTGTAAACTGATCATCTTCAGGTCTTTGGCCAACTGTGGTAATTACATTTCCCTGTAAATTGAATGAAATACGTCCTGAGAAACCTTTATAATCAAACCCAAGAGCAATATTTACAATATCGTTTCCCTGATTTAACAGTCTTGCTGTTCGTATAGTATCTATGGTAGTATAACCAGTTAGTTTTTCTTCTGGGCGGCCTGTTCTCGGATTAATTACAGTCTCATATACCGGTATATTTCTAAGTTGTTGATAATCCATTTCGGACCAAACTCTTGTGTAGTTCGCATTCAGAACCAATGAATTCAAAGGCTGGGGTAAATACCAGAAGTGTGTCTGCCATTCCAATTCCAAGCCTTTTATATAAGCCGGATGTGGATTGTTTATCCAGGTTTGTATGACGTCTGAAACATTCGGTGGTATGATTCCTTCCGGACTCGCTGGACTGACCTGTGATCTCCAAAATGCGGAATCAGGAAACGTTATATTATAGTACCCTATGTTTTGAAAAGCTATATTCGTTTGGAAAAATACATTATCCATTTTTTTATAAAAACCGCCGATGGTAAATAGTCCTATTTCATTGTTATAAAATGACAGGTAAGCATCATAGTTCGTTGATATTGTAGGCTTTAACTTCGGATTTCCGGACACACTTGTTAAACCAGGAGTAAAGAGAGTATTGGGAAGAATAGCCTGGTAATCGGGGCGCGCAATTGCCCGAGAATAACCCAGCCTAAGATCACCCCATTCTGTAAACTTATAGCGAACCTGTGCATTCGGGAAGAAGTTATCGTCATTCCGGTCAACAGTATTTAAAGTATCAATCAAATTTCCGTTACCATCAACCGGATGAGTCGTATAGAAAAGTGTTGCCTTATAATCCATATTATAGTGTTCATACCTTCCACCGGCAATTACGGACAATTTGGGACCAATACTAAAAGTACCCATCAGGTACCCTGCAGAAAAAATTTCCGCCCCGTTAAAATCGTATCGCACTGATCCTTCTTCATGAACTGATGTCGGTCCCCAGCCACGTCGCGCTAATGTAAAAAAATCATCGAGTTTACCTATATCAAAAGCATAATTGAAAGGATAGCTTCCATCCAGAAAATATTCACCTCTGTTATAATCAGTGTTCTGGATATCTGTAAAAAGGAGTCGATTAGTATTACTAAGGGTTTTACCGGGAATAAAATGTTCGACACCTACGAAATAGGTCTCGTCTCCTACTCTTCTATACCATCTATCCAGATCATTCTCACGCGTTGTGCGTATAAATTTACCACCTGTCTTAAAAATAGAAGAAAAATCCTTCGAAAATGAAACCGGTATAGTAAAATCAAGTTGGGCATTATATATGTGCTGCTTAAACGCCTCCTCACGGATTACCGTCCAGTCCGATAATCTAGCACTTTTGTAGTCGTCAGGGTTATAGTAAACATCCAATACGTCATCGTGTGACAAAGTACGTCTTGCTTGATTATAACTAATTACTCCGCCATTGTCATCAATACCCCAAAGAGTATCAGGGCTGGGATTTGAAAAATTTGTATTATCTCCGACATCACCATACCTTATATCCGTTTTTTTATCGCTAAATGAATGGGATAAGGTTAATTCTGCTTTTATAGTTCCGAAATTATATTCCGTTTGCAGTGCGTTAGCAATTAATCTTCTGTTGTATTTATCCCTGTTTAATGAATATATAATTCTATTATTTTCAAAATCTAATTGGGTATTGTTTGAAGCATTATCATTTATACCTTTGGATATTGTATTTTGCAGCACTATTTTGCCTTGTGGAAGCTTATAATCCAGTATCAGGCTTCCGCCAAATGTTGAAATTACATTTTGTTGATCGTTAAATGTAAAAGTGGTCATTTGATAGGGCGCCTGACCATAGGGTCTAGATTCATAAGCAGCATAAGCAGCCGTAGTTCGATCATCACCGGCATCAGCACGATTTGCATTTCCCTGAAGAAAAACACCCAGTTTATCATCAAAGAATCTGTTACTCACACTTGCCCAGAGCTTGTAGTTTCCGTACGTCCTCTCCTGGTGATTAGTGCCGCCTTGCGAAAGCACATCATAATGAAAACCAGAGGGAGCTTCACGCAATTTTAAATTAACAACACCTCCAATGGCATTTGCATCCATATCAGGAGTAAGAACTTTAACAACTTCTATACCGTCTAACAGGTTGGATGAGATGAAACCCAAATTAGTAGCACGAGTGTTTATGTCTGTTGAAGGGAGTTGAATACCATTTACCAGCACAATATTCTGTTTTGCCTGAATACCTCTTATAACTACCTGGTCACCGTTCATTAAAGAAAGTCCGGGTAAGCGGCTTAATGCTGCTGCTGCGCTTGCATCAGGCAATTCCTGAATCCGCTCAGCTGCAACTACGTTCTTAACCGTGGCTGATGAAAGTTGTTCGTTGATAGCTTTTAACTGTCCTTCGGCCTGGGCCGTAACCACTATGGTTTCACCTTCCAGACTCTGATAATCCATTGCAATATTTTTTTCGAGTGTTTCGCCTTCCCCAACGGATATATCCAATATCTCTTCATGATAGCCGATATATGTAATCACCAACTGGTATTCACCGGGAGGAACCAGTTTGATGATATATTTCCCTGTCATATCCGTTGCGGCACCAATACTTGTACCTTGCAGGTAAACATTTGCACCTGGTAAGGCTTCCTGAGTCTGGCTGTCAATTACATATCCTTCTATTGAACCTTTTTCCTGGGCATGTGAGGAAGAAATTAGGACTGAAAAAAAAAGGAAAAATATGACAGCGAATTTTGATATGTATTTCATTTTCAAAACTCCTTGTCAAATATAATTGGGCAGTAAGTTATCTTCTTAAAAGAAACGCGACTGACCAGTGCTATTTATGATTAAATGTATTATAAACAGGTATTTAATTTTACAAACTAATTGAACCAATTATTATTCGCTTGAATTGGTTCAAATTTTTGCATAGAATTTCAAAAAGTCAAGGAATTTTTTTAAAAACAATATTATTTAAATTCCTTTTCTAACTGAACAAGTTTATATAAAAAGAAAAAGCTTTGGTCTTGCAGGAAATGGTTTTTACTACTAAACGTCTCAAGAATAGTTATAAAAATATACTAAGTTTCGATCTTTCAAACAACTGCCAATAAAAATTACATAAATTTTGTAAAGTTCAGAATCCCTGCCTATTACCTCCATGGATAGTAAATTGTATTAAAGCAGATTCATTAAAATACCGCTTAAAATATTTCCATCATGATCACAGATTTAACCTGTATATCTAAACTCAGATTATTATTTTCTTTTTTAAATCATTTTAATAGTTTAATATTTAAATTTGCTTCTTTATGTGCGAAACAATATTATTTCAGTTCTACTCCTTTGCTTCATACTCTTTCACACCAACTTTTAACTGTGTAAATGAATGAGCAGGGAATGAATATGATATTTTGTTTCCTTTGACGTCAATCTCTTTGGTCACCGGTATATACTCCTTCTGTTTATCAAATGTAAAGTTTGCCCTCAGAGAATCAGCGGTAACTAAACTTGCTTCTGCTTTCCTGCCAAACTCGCCCGAATTATTAATTATTTCAGCACTGATCGCCTTATCTTTATGCCGGTTCACAACATTAATGAAAACTGATTCGGATTCTTTGGAGTACACAGTTGTTACATCAAGGTAGGGGATGGTTTTATGCTTCTCTGTATTAAAAGTATCGCATTCTACGTAGGTGTCAATTGAATTGCCGTGGCAGTTGTTTGAGAATAATTTGAATGTATGGAACAGCGGTGTCTTAAAAGAGCCTTTCTCTCGATCCGTCTGCAGAAGGGAAGTAAGCAAAGTGTAGTTGGCCATTTTGACTACGTCAGCATGCCGTATGAAAGAATTA
>SMTZ1_10014164_pt1 | contig 17623 bp, 24 predicted proteins | sample DeeMarSWOR136_30_FD_25667 | JGI IMG/M metagenome (IMG submission 25667)
CTTTTTGAAATGAAACCACCAAGTTCCGAGTTTAATGAGTGGATGAAACTGCCGCGCCCTAAGAGAAAGCTGATTAAACCACCAATTTGAAACGAGCGCTTGATGCGGCCGCCGGGATTCGAACCCGGGTCGTCGGCGTGGGAGGCCGATGTCCTAGCCAGGCTAGACTACGGCCGCTAATATTTCTTGAAACTGACTTCCAATTAATATTATTCACTTCCATTGTTTTACTTCCGTTTACTTCCAAAGAATTGAGGCACTTTTCAACTATTCTATGGTACTTGTACCTTCTTTTACCCTCAATGTATCCTAGGTAGTGCTGAACTCTCAGTGAATTGCTTCTAGTCTGTGGATGTCCCTGTACTCCACAAGTCGGACATATGATCTTTGTCATCCTTTATTCTCCTATATTTGAGTAAACTATGATCTATACTTAATCCATACAAAGCTTTTGGGTAACAATAATCAAGAGAAAGCCTCCTATGCATTTTGGAATATAAATCAAGACAAAAAGGACATCTAGGACAAATAGCGGACTATAACCCTTTAGAAATGGACACAAAGGATGAAGATTTAAGGAAATAGCCTACAGGTTACCTCATTCCCCTACTGATTTCAAAAATCTCACAATACAACATTCATAGTGAATAAAATACTTCTCCTTAAATTATTATTAAGGATAGGAAAAATCCTATATTAATAAATTCTGTGAAGGCTAAAAAGGCTCACACATGCGCTCACATATGAAAATTCATAAAGAGAGTGACATCGAATAGTTTAATCAAAGAAGGAATACACGTGATTGCTTCGTTATGTTTTCTTATTTTCGGAGCCGTGTTCATTCTTCTAAGCATTATGGGACGTGCATCAATCAGCGATTATCGCGAGACAGACGAAGAAAATTGGCTCGCAGCAGATGAAGTAGGTGGATGGGTCCTAAGTTTCCCTTATATAGAGAATCCAGATGGCAGGGAAAAAGTTGCAAAGTATCTGTCCAGAACATATTTCAAATTAGGCTCTCTCTACTTGTTTCTCGGTGTCATTCTGATATTTCTTCCCGAATTTAACATGGAGTTGATTTGGTTTTCGGTCATAGTCTGTGCAGTTTTGGCTTCTTTTGGGCTCTTTTTATTTCCCGTTCTCTAATTGTTGACAAAGCATTAGAAACAAAACGAGAATTCGTGCATATGGCAGAAGCAAGGAAAACCTATCAAACAATTGTATGCTCATCCTGCAAAAAGGAGATTTCAACAGAATATCGACAGTGCCCTTGGTGTGGAGCACAACGGGTATATGAATATCAAGCATGATGAAATAAACACTACTCAACATTTCTTTTTCTTTCTCAACTAAACAATCTCTAACCTCTTCTGTTCTTATATCTTCGTTCAGGTAATGCCTCTTCTATTTTTCTTACACGTGAATACAATGATTCTATGTAGTCATTCAAATTTTCAATTTTATCGCCGTCTTTCCAAACCCAAAAACTCAAAATAATTAAGGCAAGAGCCATCAAACTTGAATGAATCAAAGACATGTCTAACAGTTCAATGGTTTGCTGTGGCAATCCATTAATCCAAAAAAGCAGAAGAACAAAGTTTAAAACAAAAACCACGACAACCCATTTTCTCATTTTCTGTCACAAACTCGTAGTTATTGAACTCGTCCTTAAATTATTAATGCAACTTAATGAAATAATTAATCATGCCATGAAATCTTATGAGACGTTCTAAATAGGTAGGAGTGGTGATGCATCTTGGCAAAGCGTATGACAAGAGCAATTATTATCACCTCTTGGATATGTGTTACAATGTATCTATGTCTCCTAGCTATTTCAGTAGTTACTCTCAGTGTTCTAGGAGCTGAACTTTCCATATACCCAATTGCTGATAGCTATACGTGGATGTATAATCCTGACGTCAATTATGGCGACTCGATCACCATTTACAGCTACAATTATACATATGATGTTTTCAACACAACCTACAATGATGAAAAAAACATATGGCTGAAATTTGATCTGTCTGAAATTCCGTCAGAAGCTACAGTTAACTCAATAATTCTCCGAATGCATACAAGTGTAGCTTACTCAGATGTCACAAACAAAGTAGGTGTATTTCTATGTTCCAACACAACTTGGCAAGAAATGACAATAACTTGGAACAATTGTCCACAAGTAGAAGGGCAACCTATAGCCACTGTTTACGTAAGCTCGTGGGATACAAACTATAACTTTAATGTTATCTCATCGGTACAAGGAAAGAACGTTATGACTCTTGTTCTAAAGACATTGGAACCAACTGCTTCGATGGACTGGGTAGGTTTCAACTCGAAAGAAAGTTCACGGCCTAATGTTCTGCCTAGACTCGTAGTTGAATATCCAACACCTTCACAACAATTGACCATAGATCCATCTATTCTCCTAATAATTGGCCTAATAGTCATAGTTATGGTCATAGGAATTATTTACGGGATCACAGAAGGGAAAAACAACAATCACTATCTACAACTACCCCGAGTACTTCATCGACAATTTGATAACCTCTTTTTATTGAGCCCCTTGTAGATTCTATATGAATATCAAGCGAGACGAAGTAAACACTAAATACTCAATACTTCTCTTAGTAAGCAGAGGGTGTTTTGTATATGAATGGGGCAGTTATTTCTTTGAATTCAAGACTTGCATTTGTCATTTTAGCTGGTTTATACTTGTCTGTTTTGTTGGGTTCTTATTTGTTGGGTTACTTCTACCCATTTTTTGCTCCGTACGGTTGGCTTCTTGTACCTATAGTAGCCAGTTTTTTTGTAGGGTACTTAATAAGAGAAGTAGACACTGCTGTTAAGCTGATTATTGTATGCTTAACCCTCAACACAGGCATAGTTTTTGGATTGCTGAGTTTCTCTTCGGTTGAAAACGCCTTCATAGCTATGCCCACTTTTGCTTCTTATTGGGTATTCAATATTTTGCTGGGTATTCTCGCATCATTTGTAGCAACTACCGTTAGAGACTATATTGAACCTTGAGAAACTTCTTCCAAAATCAAATGTCTCATCTAACTGAATATGAGTATCAAGCATGATGAAGTAAACACTACTCAACTATTCTTTTTTGGGTCTATATCTTTCTACTATTCTTTCCCAGTTAAGAATCCAATCTGAAAAGAGTATGCCAGATCCTGCTCCGAGTAGACCTATGGAACCTGAAAGGAAGCCTACGGCTATCAGAACCACTCCGATAAATACAAGAGTCTCGTCTTTACTCAGAAAATACTTGTCCATTTTTCCTATGATAACTTTAACGACATACAGCAACAATGCAACAATTGACAGCATTACAAAGACCAACGCTATTACAAGTATTTTATTCATACCTCAACCTCCCATCTACACAACAATTATTGATAAAACGTTTCTCCTTAAATTATTAATGCAACTTCAAATGAAATGCAAGACTTAGAACATTTCTCTTTAAGATTTAAATTATTGATATAACTCAAAAATTATATGGAGACTGTGGGGCTATCTACAATGTTTTTAAGTGTTGAAAGGACTAAACGTTGGCTTCCAGCAATTTTCCTCCTATTATCTCTGTTTCTTCCTTGGTGGATGTGGGTCTACCGTGGAGTTGTTCCTTACTTCATTTTGTCTTTCCCGTGGAATGAAAAAGTGCGACTTAGTATTTATGACGTTCTAATTTTCCCAAACGTGGCATTTCAGGTAAGCTTTACTTTCCAGTTTCACCGTCTTCCTGTTTACCGCTTTGTTTCTGGGCTAGTTCTTATGAGCGGTTTGTATGGGCTTTCTGTTAGGAGCAAGATTCGAACTCTGGCAGGGTTGTTGGGAATCGCAGGTATAATCTCCTATTTTGCACTTGTCCTCCCAGAATCTAGGTTTTTTAGACAAGTGAGCAACTTCCCTTACTTCGGTTTTGTCATACTTGAGTCGGATGAGATTTTCATATGGTTTCTCTCAGTTGGCTTCTACCTAGCTTTAGCTGGTTCTCTAATGCTACTGTCACCTACAGTCAGAACAAGCATAGGAAGAATAAAAAAACGAGTAAGTCCTCCTCAACAAACAAATGAAGAACCAATCAAATGAAAATAGATAAAAAAAAGAAGGGAGTTTAGGAGAGTATATTTGATTCTAATTCTTTCAACTCTTGTATGAGTATACCTTTACTTTATTGCTATTAACCTTCTCAGGGCATAGGGACAGCACAGAACTTCGGTCTGAACTGTTTCTAGGTATTCTAATAGTTTAGTTTTGAGTAATTCTAGAGCTTGTTTATTCTGTTCAATCTGCTTTACGTGAAAGTCTTCGATTTCAAATATTTTGTCTTGTGGATGCAATACCATGGCTCCAATTATTTGCTTGTCATCTGTTTCCGCCACATAGCAATGTTGAGGCACTATTTTTTAGGTGGTCAAATGTGTGTTGTTTGGCTTCACTATAGCCTTTCTCTTCGTCATTATCATAATCTGGAGCTACAAGCTCCGCTACCTTATCCACATCGCTCACTTTCATGTTACGAATCTTAACCATTCTAATACCACCTCCGTAAGAATTATTCTCAAAATCAATTTCTGGAAAATGACCTATGCTTTGAGCTCAATGCTCAGCCAAGCATTCTATGATAGCATTTATGAGGAATTCATTTAAATCGCCCCCATAGAGAGGACATACAACCATTGTTCAAGCAACTATATAAAAATAGGGAATTAGGAGAGTACTCTTAGGTTAGCTTTATCATAGATTCTCTTCAATCTCTCTGGACTATAATCAGTGTAGTGTCTGGCCAGTATACTTCTTGAAACTCTGCCACAAAATGCATCTATGTATCTATCAGGTACTCCAAGTTCACCCATTTGACAACAGAACCATTGACGTAGTGTCTTTGCACTTATACGTAGTCCAGTTTTTTTTCTAGCTCTATCGAAATACTTCTGTGCTACTCTCTTTTCTATAGGAAATATTCTATCATCAATTTCGTATTCATTCAGGTATTATCATACGTTTATCCAAGTCTATGTTGGCAACTTCTGTAGACAATGCTTCGTTCAGTCTTCTCCCAGATGTAGCCAGCAAGAGGAACAATGTTTCTCCTCTCAAGTTGTTTATTGCAAAGTAGAATTTCTGTAACTGTTCTTTTGTAGGTACCATAATTAACGATACAGTCTTAGGTGGAAATCTGAATGTCTTAACCAGTTGCTCCTTATTGAGATAATTTCTGAAGAATATTTTCAAAGACTTTAGCACATTGCTATAGATATTTGGACTGTAGCTCTTTGCACTAGTGAACTTAGATAGGTAACCTCTTACACCGTCTACTGTTGCAATGGAAGGATTTTTTCTGAACCAAGATAGAAACCTTTTGACTTGGTATACATTGTCCTTTGCTGTTCTTTCACTTTCTTGTAAATCTATAATACAGAACTGATGGAAACTATGTAGTATAGTAGTGGGAGGCCGATGTCCTAGCCAAGCTAGACTACGGCCGCATGACTATGCTATCGTAGTTTAAGCAAAAAGTGGGTCTCTTAAATTTTACGTGCACCGTTTTGAAAAGTTTTGTTATTAAACCAGTTTCTTGTCAACAAACTGTTTTATAAAAGAAGGTAGGAGTCTTTCTATAACGTTCTAAGAATTGCTAATCGCTGGGCACGTTTTGCTATAGTTTCGTTGAGTAATTTCTTTTTTCTTCTTTCTTTGCTTGGACACTTCGTTGCCTGAACACTTTGAGCTTTTGAAGGACTCCAACATCATAGTATCTCAGCCACATTAAACCTAAACCGAAAATTCCAATCATAGAGCAAATTAACATGTCTAACCCTGTCGGTACAGGATGTAGGCGTAGAGTTGAAACTGCAAAAGGTAAAGGTAAAAACTTTGTCCACCACCAATCCCTAGCTAACCAGTATAAAGGACTATTTCCTGAGAGAATTTCTATAAACGATTGTGATATAGCGTCGCCTAATCCAGAAGCTGAGATTATGAGAAAAGTGAAAACTAAAGGTAGGAATGCACGCCATTCTTTCGGCCGTTTAATATCCCTTTCAGTGTCATTTCCTAAAATAAAAGCAAACACACCTACGCTTATCAACACCATAAACAATATCGGATTAATCTTCCACCCACTAAATAGCAACAGAGTCAATATTCCAATTTTCTTTTTCTTTTCTAAGCTAATCATATTTCATCACCATGCTGTTATATCCCATGAATGTGATACATTAAACTTCTCAGTTTTTACACTCAATTTCAGAACTGGTATCTTCATGTATAAGATTGGAACATTTATTTTCTTTACAACTGAATGTGCTAACCCATAATCCTTAATCATATTTACAACACCTTTCGGTTCAATTTGCCATAAGTGTTCATTATATTGTTCTTTTAATCTTAGCATCGACTTAAAATTTTTGGGTATACGGTCGATCTGATATAGATCTATATTTTGAAACAAGCTTTTCATGAATATTATAGCACTGTTTGAGTTTGTTGGAACTTGGATTCTAACCTTAACCGAAACTCGGCACCATTCTTTCAAGGCTTTTTTCCAATTTCCTATATGCTCCAACACGTGAAATGCTCTTAGCTCAGAAAAACATTTATTTTTAAATGGTAGATGTTGTGCGTCAGCTATCAAATTTGCAGTTGATTCTCCGGTTAAATAATATTCTTTTGGTTTCTTAGCATAATCTAATCTAATGTCTCCCCAAGTGTCTGAGCCACATCCAATGTTTATCGTCATCACTATTTCTCACTTCTTCGAATTTACCTTATCTTTTTTCGTGATAATTTAATTTTTTGTCCTCTAAGGCAATTAACTATTCTGTATTGTCGCGCATTTGTAACTAGAACTGCGATTCTTTTGACAAAAGTCTCATGAGTTGAGTGGTTGAAAGAGTTTGCCCCCTACACCAGATTTTTAAAGAAAAAATAGAGGTAATGTCTTTCCACTTACTCTATTGCTGTTCCAACTTTTTCTCCTCTCACAGCTAACATAACATTCTCCGGTTTAAACCCGTTCACCACTATAGTTTTTGTTCTTTCTTTTTGAAGAATTCGAACCGCTTCAGGGTCCAGAATTTGATGTATCCCTGCTTTATGTTTGTTCTGTTCAAAAAGCTGAACTAAATCGTCAAAACTTAACACACTAATTTTTTCTGCGTCAGGATGCTTCTTTGGGTTCTTAGTGTATATCCCCTCTTGATCAGTGGCCTTCACCAACAATTCAGCCCTAATTCTCTCAGCAACCATCGCAGCCACCGCGTCTGTAGTCATCCCAGGCCTTATCCCGCCCATAACCACAATTTTTCTTGTCTTTAACTCTTCAGCAGCCTCATCCACGGTTGCGGGAACCGTCTCCAGTCCGACATTACCAAGCTTCATAGCAAATAGTTGAGCAAACAGTCTCGAAACATTTATGGCAATTTTGTCTTGGTCAGATTCGCTTAAGCCCATAGCCTTAGCAACTTTTATGAAGTCTCTGGCTAAGGAACCGCCTCCAACCACAACCACGAGTTCATGATCTTTCTCCTTTAATTCTCTCAGCAAATCAGCGTATTTGCCTATGATTTCAGGGTTAGGCGGTGAAGCCACCACTGAACCGCCGATACGAATTACCACTCTCAACGGAACATCCCCTTTATAGTGTTTGTTTCACGCTTAAAATAATATAAAGCTCATATGTTTATTTCTTCAAATCTTGATATATTTAAATGAGTAGACATTATCCTGTTCATTCCAAAAACCTTTCAGGTGACAAGTATGGGTGGAATCCAACTGATCTTCGTGGGAACAGGAGGTGGAAGATTTGCCACACTAACTCAAAAACGCAGAACAGGAGGAATCCGCATAGTCTCCGAAAATCTTCACATCCACATGGATCCGGGACCAGGGGCTTTAATCTATTCTTTAAACATGAAGTTAAATCCACAAAAGGTTAAAGCCATACTCGTATCTCACTGCCACCCAGACCATTACTCCGATGCTGAAATCTTTGTTGAAGCAATGACTCGTGGAATGATAAGAAGAAGAGGAATTCTCGCTGCACCTCGAAGCGTGTTGCAGGGCAACGAAGTTTGTGGACCCGCCATTTCCAAATATCATCAGCAGATGCCTGAAAAAGTGATAGAGACGAAGCCAGGCGCTTCCTTCTGTATAGATGATATGCAGGTTATTGCTGGTAAGGCTCGACACACTGACTTGGACGCGGTGGGATATCGACTTAAAACTCGAGACGTTGGAGACATCGGCTACACTTCTGACACTGAATATTTCGAGGGAATTGGAAAGCCGTATGAAGGGGTTAGAGTTCTTCTGCTCTGTGTAATGAGGCCTTCAGGAGAGCCATGGAAGGGGCACATGACTCCTGAGGATGCTGTGAAGATTGTGGAGGAGGTTGGTCCGGAGATGGTGGTTGCAACTCATTTCGGGATGAAAATGAGCTGCTTCTGATGGAATGCGGATTAGCGTGGGAGAGGAGATTCAGGTTGAAAGGTTGGGTAAAAAACAGCGAGAGTTAGATGATTTTATGAAGGGTAGTTGAGGAAGTAGTAATTTTATGTGAACTTTTTTCTAGAAGAGATGCTTTTGCCATTTTAATCAAGATGAAAGTTCACTGGTTTTTGGATTATTTAGGTCAATTAAAGTTATTGTGCGGAAAGGTGGAAAAATGAAATCGTCATCTCTTCCTTTTGAACAAAAGATTTCTCCCACAATCAAGAAGTATCAGGAGTTTTATACGAGATCAATCAGGGACCCCGAGCGATTCTGGGGTGAAGAAGCCAGAAAACTTGAGTGGTTCAGGACATGGAATAAAGTTTTGGAGTGGAACCCGCCTTTTGCCAAATGGTTCATCGGCGGCCTCCTCAACGCCTCCTATCTTTGTCTCGATAGACATGTCAAGACTTGGCGGAGGAGCAAAGTAGCAATTTATTGGGAAGATGAATTGGGTAATGCTAGAACTTGGAGCTACTCACAGCTCTATACGGAGGTAAATCGGTTCGCCTATGTGCTGAGAAAACTGGGAGTTAGAAAGGGAGATAGGGTAGCTATGTATCTGCCGCTAATACCTGAGCTACCAATAACCATGCTAGCCACTGCAAGGTTAGGCGCCATTCACACCGTTGTATTCTCTGGTTTTAGCGCTCAAGCCTTGGCCGATAGGATTAACGATACCCAAGCCAAGGTGTTAGTAACTGCTGATGGAGGCATTAGGAGAGGTAAGATAATACCTTTGAAGAAAATTGTGGACACAGCTCTTGAAAAGACTCCATCCATACAAAATGCCATAGTTGTGAACCGAACTAACTCTGAAGTTAACATGAAAGAAGAAAGAGACTTATGGTATCATGAACTGTTCAAAAACGCTCAAGCCTATGTTGAGCCAGTGCACGTTGAATCCAGTGATCCTCTATACATTCTCTACACGTCTGGAACAACAGGTAAACCAAAAGGAATAGTGCATAACACATACAAGTGGGCATTTGACATAAGAGATGAATCCGTCTACTGGTGTACTGCTGACATAGGGTGGGTAACTGGACACAGTTCAATAGTGTACGCGCCGTTAAGCCATGCAGCAACCATGGTTCTCTACGAAGGAGTCCCAGACTATCCTAAACCCGATAAATGGTGGGAAATAATAGAAAAATACGGTGTAACCATTTTCTACACTTCACCCACTGCCATCAGAATGCTCATGAGATACGGAGAGGAATGGCCTAAGAAGCATGACTTCTCAAGTTTGGAAATACTGGGCAGTGTCGGCGAATCAATTAATCCAGAGGCTTGGACTTGGTATTACAAAAATATAGGTGAAGAAAGATGCCCAATAGTGGATACGTGGTGGCAGACAGAAACCGGGGGATTTATGATATCTCCTGCACCCGGAATAGAGCTTGTTCCTCTTAAGCCTGGTTCAGCAACTCTGCCGCTGCCTGGCATCGCCGCGGAGGTGGTTGACGAAAACGGTAAACCAGTTCCCCCTAGCGTCAAAGGTTACCTTGTAATTAAGAAACCTTGGCCAGGAATGCTCATGACTCTTTATCGAGACCCGAAGAGGTATAAAACAACTTATTGGTCGAAGTTTCCAGGAGCCTATTACACGGGAGATTACGCCATAAGAGACACTGATGGCTACTTCTGGTTGTTGGGACGAGCTGACGAAGTATTGAAAGTTGCTGGTCATAGAATAGGAACCATGGAGCTAGAGAGCGCCGCGATATCTCATCCAGCTGTAAGCGAAGCCGCAGCTATAGCTAAACCCCACGAAGTCAAGGGCGCAAGCATAGCTATATTTGCTATCCTGAAACAGGGCTATGAGCCTACAGAAGAGTTGAAGAACGAGTTAAAGAAGCATGTGCGCCAGGTCATAGGTCCAGTCGCCACCCCTGATGAAGTTTACTTCGTTAACAGTCTTCCCAAGACAAGAAGTGGCAAGATTATGAGAAGAGTGTTGAAGGCTGTTTTGATGGACCTGCCAATAGGGGATCTCTCTACAGTTGAAGATGAAGCATCTGTTGATGAAGTTAAAAAGGCATACGAAGAATTTAAAAAGCTAGTAGAGCCCAAGACTTAAGGTATCTTTCCATAAAGTTTCGCCAGCTTTGTTAGGAGGTTTGTTACACTGGAAATGATGATGAAACAATTCATAGCGAGCATGAGTAAAGAGGAGAAGAAGAAAATTATTCAGCAGTTTCTGTCCAGCATGAGTGAAAGAGAGAAGGTAGAAATGATGAAACTAGTGATGCCTATTATGATGAAAGATTTCAACAAAAACGACTGGAAGAAAATGATACAAGAAATGTCCACGGAAATGAGAGAAAAATTTAAAGAAATGATGATGGAATGCTTAAAAGCGATGGAAGAAACGTAGAATAACTTAAGCGAAGTGTGTTTTTCCGGAGTTCGGTAGCTTTAAAATTCAGTTTAGCCGCACTGCTAATCTTGCTTATCCGGCGTCTCTTCTGATCTATAAAGTCTCTTTTCAAAAGCAGGTTTCGGCTTAAACTTGCCGCGATACTTTTTCATAGAGCGTTTCCTGCGCTCCACGTTTTTTAGTCGAGCCATAGTCATTGCCATTTTAGTTTTGGAAGGTATTCTTCTTCGAGGCTTTCGAAGTTTGGGCGGTTGAAAGGTCTTCTTAACCGAGACAGCAGTGTCTTTTTCACGTTCTCTATCAAGCTTTACATCAGGTTCCCGTACTTTTTTGAAAATTACAGTTTTATCGTCCAAATTAACATCGTGCACTATCCACCCAGCATTCAGCCACGCTTTAGCCTGAGCACGACTGGCCGCATTACCCCACCAATGCTGATGCTCAAACGCTGAAAAAGGAAGATTGTCTCCAATGATTTTTTCAATTTCGGCAAAACTGAGCGTGACATAACTTATAGGTCGTTGTCGACGAGTTAGGTAGTCGCCAAGTGGACTGTACTTTCCAATTTTCCTCGTGCTTCTCGGCGAAACAAGCTTTCTAGCGCAGTTTAAGCACGTAGGAACGTTTCTCAAAACGTTTCTATTCCAAGAAAAAATGACGCAGTTCCTACAGTACATTTTTCCGCATCTAGGGCAACGGATGAGAGAGTGTCGCGGAAATGTCACGCCGCATAATGCGCAGTCTTCTTGCATACCAGTAAAATAATCACGAGGACCCAAATGAGTTTTTTGAAGCTTTTATGTGGGAATTCACATTCTAAATATGTATTAAGACAGAAGACTTAATATACAAGTTTGTTTATTGTATTATTGTATAAATGAAGAACGTGTAAACACTTAAAGAGGTGTAAGTGTGGCACTACACGAACCCGTCGTCATTTGCCCCAACCCGAAATGCGGAAAAACATTCGAAGCCCCGCTTCTATTAAACGATTTATCAAAGACACCTACAGAAAGTTATTATGTTTGCCCCCACTGCATAGCCAAACTGGATAAAATTTGCACCCATGAAAAAGAGCCGCAAAGGTATGCCCCCATTCCAGTTGAGCCTCCGCGAAAACTGGAAGAAACAGACTCATCATCATGTGCACATCACTTTGGTTATTTAAACACACATGCAAAGGACGCATCGCTTCCGGATGAATGTCTAACTTGCTCCAAACTGCTGCAGTGTATGCTCAAGAAATAGCGAAGCGTAGAAAGAACATCTTTTGCAACATACATACTTCGTGAAAGGGGACTGAGTAGGATTAGTTTTATCCAGATGTTTCAGTTTTGCGTTCACTCACCCAAAAAGATTTGGTTGAGCCTTCTTCATTTATTACATGTTCCTTCTTGAATATCGGAACCTTCTTCTTATACCGTTCCACGGCTTCCTCTAAAGCTGGAAACACGTTATGTCGGTGAGAACCAGCCACTACCACGTAAACCAAATCTTCGTTAACATCAAATTCTCCAATAAAATGGTGGATTTGCACATCGATTATGTCTTCTCTCTTCTGAAGATCATTACAAATGTTTTCAAGAACCTCGTTAGCCTTCTCTTCATATGCATCTAACTCCAACCTTTTCACTCTTTCACCTTCCAGAGTTTCACCGCGAACCACACCGACAAAAATAGCTAGCGCACCTGCCTTGTTAAAACTTGGTTTGTCTCTGACAGACTTTAACACATCGTGAAGAGAAAACGTTCCTTTTCTATGAACCCCCACACGATTAACCACGTTAACCACCTGAATTAACCATTTGTAATCGTCCATATAAGATGCGCCATATAATAAACATGAACGTTCATTTCTTCACGTAAGTTCTCATGTCTTCAGGTGTTGCAGATGGAACAGGTAGGTCTTTCATGGTCACAAGACCTGGCTTGGCGTTTATCACTTTTGGAATGGAGTTAACGATGACCGCTACTGTTCCAAGGTCGCCATGTACGCCCGGTGACAGTTTCATGTGGATGCTTGGCATTCCTTCAATGTCGATGGCGTCATATTCCTCCTCTGCACCTGCATAGGCTTGAAGATCAAGCGTTATAATCTCCTTTCCTTGTTTTATGCCTCGTCCATGTTGGCTCAAACCAGTCACCTGACCTAGCTTCGTTTGGATAGCTTTGCTTTCCACTTTTATCTCATCTAGTTCCCATCCCAGAGCACTTGCTATCAGAAAAACGGATTGTTCAAGCCCAACGTGTAACGTTATACTCTTTTTTTCCATTTTCTCCTCAAACTCGCCGATTGTAAGCCCAGCTCCTATCTTTTTCTGGAATTGAACCCTGCGCTTTGCTGCATTTAGCACCCTAGTCACCTTAATTCTTTCAACCGTTTGACACACACCCGTTAGAGCAATGGCTAGTGTATCCATCATAAAGCCAGGGTTTATGCCCGTGCCCAAAACTGTTACTTTATGTTTCTTTGCTGATTCATCCAGTTTCTTTGCAAGTTCCGGGTCTGTGACATAGGGATAAGACAGTTCCTCACAGGTTGACACCACATTCACTCCATGTTCCACGATTTTGGTTATCTGAGGATATACTTGTTTTAGAAATGAAGCGGTTGAGTGAATCACTATGCTAGCATTTACTTTAGAAAGCACAGCATCTGAATCATCAGAAACAGCGACTCCCAGTCGTTTACCTATGCCTAATACTTCACCTAGGTCTTTCCCAACTTTTTCTTTTGCCACGTCGATAGCGCCAACGATTTCCACTCCATTTTTTTCTAATAGAAACTTAGCGATACGACTTCCGATTGCTCCAACACCATACAGAACTACTCTCAATTTTTCCATCGCGGAGTCCTCTTTTGTTTTTCATGTTTCACGTGTTTACTAATATGTGTCTATTTTTGCGCATTTAGACTCTTCTAAGAGGAGCTACGATTATGAAAAAGCTTCTTGATGCGCGTGTGTCTCTTCTTTCCAGATTTAGAGCTAATTTCTTTAATTAAGGATCTATGTGAAGTCAATTTCTCTAATGCTTTGATCCACGCTCCTGATTTGATATCAGTGTGCAGGACTTGTGTTCTGTTAACTTCTATCGCTTTCTCTGGACAAACTTGTTGGCAGGCTCCACAATAAATGCAGAATTCTTCGTTAATAACGAGTTTCTTGTCTTCGTCCATTAAGAGGGCTTTACTTGGACAAATATCCACACAGACCTGACAACCCTTTGGGCATAAGTTTGTGTCTATTAGAAGAGTCCCTCTAAAAGGTTTTATAACATAGATAGCATCCTCCGGGCATGCTTTTTCACATTTCTTGCAAAAGATGCATTTTTCTTCGAGTACTTTGAAATCAACTATTCTTTCCGCTGATTCTTCCCCTATCTTTTCAACAGTCACCTCTATGGCTTCCGTAGGACATTCTTTTTGACATTCAAGATCACAAATAACTGTTACAGCGCCGTACCAACACTTTTTTACATCAATCGCGATAACCTTCTTGAGAGTGGGGAAGGCTTCAACCTCAAATATTGGCAACCTCGGTTCACCATTTATTTCCATTCTTAGAGCATTTGTTGGACAGAGATCAACACATTCGCCACAGAAAATGCATTTATCAGCTTCAAAGTCGACACAAGATTTCTGCACCAATCTTCCATCTCGTGTCACAGGCGGCGAGAGTTTGGGGGCTTGCTTGGGACATATAGCTTCGCAAATTCCACAGCCAACGCACCTGTCATCATCTAATGTGAGAACGTGCCGCTTAGCCAACGTCTTCCTTTCTAGAACCAGTTTCTTGTCACGTCGGTGTTTCATCACGTCTGCTTTCACAGTGATCCCCTGTCTACAAAATTGCCTCAATTCAAGTTCAGCATTTTATAAGCTTCTTCTTCAACGCTTTTTCTCCCAGTTTGACTCCCGTCTGAAACGCTTTAAGGTTCAGCTTCAAGTACTTTTTCGGAACGTTAGTCTTAACAGCTTCCTGAAGCGCTTCAACACTTATTGCATCCCAGATTCTCCCCAAAAAGCCGAGAATTATAACGTTTGCAATAATCCTCGTTCCCATCTTTTCAGCTATTTCAGTAGCTGACACCTTGTAAAGCTGATATTTCTCCGCCTTTTTATCGGGTTTGACGATGGTGCTGTCAACAATTAACACTCCTCCTTGTTGGAGTTTGGGCAGAAACTTTTCGTACGCTTCTTGGCTCATGACTACCATAATCTGAGGGTTAAGGGGGTAAGGATAGCTGATCTCTTCATTGCTAATCACTACCCCGCTGTAGCAAGCGGATCCTCTAGCCTCAGGTCCATAAATCTGTGTTAAGGTGGCTTCTTTGTCATCGTAGACAACGGCTGCTTCACCAGTGATATAGCCAGCGGTCACAATCCCTTGGCCTCCAAATCCCGCGAACATGACTTCCTTTCTGTTTTCTGGCTTCATTTTTTCGCCTCTGCTGCTCTTTTTACCTTTTCTTCCAATTTTTTCAATTCGTTGTAATATGATCGCTTCTTCTCCCGCTTGACGAAGTTTCCAAGGATTATGGGCTTCCCTTTCTCAATCTGAACTTCCCTTGTATCTGCTCCATTTTTAATTACGGAGGACTGCCAAAACCATTTCGCAATGTCATCTACTTCACGAAGCCTATTCCGCCTCCCGTAGTTTACTGGACAAGGTGAAAGAACCTCGATGTATCGAAAACCTTTCATTCTCAGTGCTTCAGTGATGGATTTCTCTAACAATCTTACGTGTATGCTCGTCCATCTCGCGACGTACACGGCTCCTGACGCATCCGCTAGATAAGGCGTATTGAATGGAGGTTCAATATTTCCATAGGGAGTGGTGGTTGAGTAATCTCCTAGGGGAGTAGTGGCTGCAAGCTGGCCGCCTGTCATGCCGTAAATAAAGTTGTTAGTGCAAATGACTAGCAAATCCACGTTCCTTCTACATGCATGGATAAAATGATTGCCTCCGATGGAGAAGATATCGCCATCTCCGGATATGACGTTCACACACAAATCTGGCTTGACGAGCTTAATTCCAGTAGCGAATGGAATAGCTCTACCATGGGTGGTGTGAAAACCGTCCACATCTAAATAGCCAGATCCTCTACCACAGCAACCTATTCCCGATACATAGACCACTTTGTCCTTATCTATTCCAACCGCATCCAACGCTCTAACCCAAGCATACAATGTAGGGCCTATGCCGCATCCCGCACACCATATATGTGGCATCCGCTCAGACCTAAGCCACTGGTCAATAGGATGCAGCTCTTGAGGAAGAAGATGCCTTTTCCCTCTTGTCATCTTATGACTCATTTTTTGCTCACCTTCCTAATTTCTCGATAGATTTCTTGAGGTGTAATCAGTTCCCCTCCCATTCGTGGAACCAAAACAGTTTCAGAATTTCCTGCTACTTCCCTCTTTACCTCCAAATAGATTTGACCGTAGTTCAACTCCGGAACGATGAACAACTCCACTTGCTTCGCCCACTTCCGTATAACGTTCTCAGCAAAAGGCCAGATAGTGACAAGTCTGATATTTCCCACTTTGATTCCCTCTTCCCTAGCCATTTTAACCGCTCTCTTTGCGGGTCGAGAAACCTGCCCATAAGATACAACCGCAATCCTTGCGTCTTCCATGTTTTCCTCTTCCACATCAACGATTTCATCCATGTGTTTTCGAATTTTGTCATTCAAGCGTCTAACCAGCTTTTCTTGTACCTCCGCGCTTACATCCGGATAGCCCTTTTCATCGTGGGTAAGGCCTGTTGTGCAGATAGTGTATCCTTCACCCGCATAGGCCATCGGAGGAATTAAGTCTTCATCGGGCTTGTAGGGTAGATATTTTTCTGGCGGGACTGTGGGTTTTTTCCGGTCAATAAGCTTTATTTCATCCTCAGGTGGGACAACAACCTTTCCTGCACTATGGCCAACGGTCTCGCTTGCTAGGAGAATTACAGGAACTCGATATTTCTCTGCGAGATTAAAGCAGCGTATCGTGAGATCGAAAGCTTCCTGTGGTGAGCCCGGTGAAAGAGCGATTATTTCGTATGGTCCGTGGCTTCCCCATTTCGCCTGCATAATATCCCCTTGAGCAGTAAGCGTAGGTAGACCTGTGCTTGGGCCTCCTCGCTGGATGTTCACAACGACGGTGGGGACTTCCATCATCACTCCCAAGCCAAGATTCTCCGTCATTAGACTTAACCCTGGTCCAGAGGTTGCAGTCATTGATTTGGCTCCTGCCCAGGAGGCCCCTAGGATTGCGGCCATCGATGCGAGTTCGTCCTCGAATTGGACAATTATTCCACCTATTTCTGGAAATCTCATTGGATATCCGGCGAAAAATCGACAACCGGCAGCTATTGCTCCCTCCGCTATTGCGATGTTACCGTACCAGAAGTGTTTACCGGTTAGAACTGTTTTTTCCATGATTTTCTCTTCCTTGATGAATTTCCTTTTTTTCTATGACCCATATGGCATATTCTGGGCATGCTACTTCACAGATATTGCAGGAGACACAGATTTTTCCCTTCTCTGGTTCCTCAATGACCTCTGGGGAATGATAGCCTTTTTCGTTCACTTTCTTGGATTCTTGGAGCACCTCTCTAGGACAGAGTTCTATGCACAAACGACATTGTTTGCATCGTTCTTCGATAATATGAATTTCTCCTCGAGAAACTTTTACTCTTTGAGTTAGTAGGGTCTTACCGCTTGTGTTCATTCTTGTCTCCAACAGTT
>SMTZ1_10002752_pt1 | contig 17620 bp, 13 predicted proteins | sample DeeMarSWOR136_30_FD_25667 | JGI IMG/M metagenome (IMG submission 25667)
GAGGAGGTGGGAGCGATTGAGAAACGTGACGAGCTCCTCGCTCTCCATGTAACCCTTGAACTCTATCGAATCCCCGAGGCTGAGCTTCTGCGCCTCCCGCTCAAGTGCAGGTCTATACGGACCGTCACCAACGATCACCAGCCGTGCATCGGGTAACCGTTCAGTTATCCTCACCATCGCCCGCATGGCTACCTCCACACTCTTATACTTACGGAGGCGTCCGAGGTGTACGATCGTCGGCTGCTGAAAACGCTCCAGGCACAGGCTCCGATACCTGCCGTGATCAAGGCCACAGAGTATTACCCTGATCCTTTCCGTATTGATACCGCGGGAGATCAAGTCTTCCGCTGTCGATTGGCTGATCACCATGAAGAAGTTGTTTCTGAAGACGAGGGGGATGAGCTTCTCCATGAGCACAACATACAGCGCAACGACCGCATTCGCCTCTCGGAAAACCGTCGTACCGAAAAGATGGGGTATCACTGCAACGACCGGAATATCCGTTACCAGAGGCATAAAGAATGGAAGCTTGTTGATATCTTCGAGAATGACATCGTACGAGTTATGAAGGAGGTGTCGCCTGGCAAAGAGAGGGAGAGTGAAGTTGGCATCGAACCAGTGTCCTCGTCGAATGATCCGAATACCGTCGATCCTCTCCTCGTGATCACAGTTGGGAAAGGTGGAGCTTACCTGAGTTGCCTCGTGACCCTTCCTCACGAGATGAGCCAGGATCTCGTGGAGGTGAACCTCAGCCCCACCGGCTTCCGGATTCTTGATATCCCTCCAGTTCACGGCAAGTATGTTCATCTGGGCCGAGCTACTCTCCCTTCCTTCCGACTGTCCCCACGATCAATGTGGTGTAGAGAGCCCAACGCCTTCCCAGGATGTACGAGCGAAGCCAACCGAAACTGTTTCGTAAGGCGGTAAAAATTCTCGGGTACATGGAGAGACGGATCCCTCTCTGGAGCAGAGCTTTTCTCAGCATCCGGTACCATATAGGTGGATTAAACCACTCCCCGTAGCTCTGGACAATTGAAAAGGAATGCTTCTCGAGCATACGCTCGAGTTCACTTACCGAGAATTCCGTTTCCCATCCGGCGAACCACTTTCCTATTGATATGAATATGTGCTTGACAAGTGTGTAGTAATGATACCGTTGAGGTACATCGACGAGGAGGTATCCGCCCGATTTCAAGACCCTGGCGTTCTCTGCAATGACGTCATCGGGATTATGAAAGTGCTCGAGGAGTCCCTGATGAAAAACGATATCAAACGTTCCATCTCTGAATGGGAGTGCGAAGGCGTCACTGCAGCAAGGAGCAAGGGAATCTCGCTCATCGATTTGCGAACGTATCATGCTCAGGCTCAACCGGGAGTAATCGAGAGAGACCACAAAGGCCCCCTGCTTCGCCAACACGATACCGTCTCTGCCCGTACCGGCGCCAACTTCCAGAATGCGTTTACCCTGAGGTGAGACAATCCTGGTGATCTGCTCCGCAACCCTCCCCTCGTTCGAATATACATCCTCAACATTGCGTGAGATATCCCAGAATCTGTCCCAGTGTTCTCTCTCCGACGTTTTCGAGGACACTACCACTGCAACCTCACATTCCGTATAACAGCCTCTCGCCGAGAAACCTCGGCAATCCCGCCTTCTCGAAGTCCTGAACTTCTGCCTCCACATCGTATTCACACCTGTGAAGCGTGATGGTTCCTTCATCCGAGTCGAAAATGCAGCACGCAGCTCTGAAGTCCAGGTCTCTCGGCTGCCCCACGCTCCCCGGATTAATAATGTACCGATCACCGGGATCGAGGCGGAATGTCACGTCCCCTTCCATGATCTTATTACCTTCCTTGAAAGTAAACATTACGGGGATGTGCGTGTGACCGACGAAGCAGAGACGAAAGTCCTTTCGAGAGAAGGCTTCGTCAGCATCGATGTAACTGAACAGATAGGGCCACTCCTCTGGATTGACAGGTGAGCCGTGAACGCCGAGGAAGCTGTCCGTGTCCACCTCTATCTGAAATCGATTCCTGATCACCTCGTCGTATCTACCCTGGAGAAGATCTTCTGACCAGTTTAATACCTTTGCGGCGAGCGGATTCAGGTGGATCCGTTCGCTCCGGTCAAGGAGAGCCCACTCGTGGTTCCCCATTACGAGGTGGGATTGAGGGATATCAAGTATCTTTTCGAGGCACGCATCAGGGTGAGGTCCGTATCCAACACAATCTCCCAGAAAGAGAAAGGTGCAGGGGGATTCCTTCCTGTAGAGGTCGAGTACAGCATCCAGCGCTCGCTCGTTACCATGGATGTCCGAGCATATGAAGAATTTCACCTGCTGCGTACCTCCCCTGCCAATCTATCGAGGACACCGTTGACAAACCTCCCTGCATCTTTCGAACTGAAGCGCTGGGCGATCTCGATAGCTTCGTTGATGATGACGCTTATCGGCGTTTCGGGACAGTAGAGCAGTTCGGCGAGGCCGATCCGAAGGATATTTCGGTCGACGATCGAGACACGTTCGAGAGCCCAGTTTTCAAGACACTCGGACAAACGTTTGTCCAAATTCTCCCACCTTTCGACAACGGTGTGAATCAGCATCCGAGCATATTCAACCGCCTCCCCCGAAGACTTTCTCCTTTCAACCGTCTCTCGGAACGCCTCTTCCCAATCGATACCCGAGACCTCCACTGCATAGAGGGTTTGAAGTGCGATCTCTCGTGCCTTCCGTCTCCTGCTCATGGCCCTGCCTGCTCCATTACGCTTCTATCTCCTTCCAAAGGTTCGCCATCTCGAGAGCTGAAAGTGCAGCCTGCCACCCCTTGTTTCCGGCCTTACTACCAGCCCGCTCCAGCGCCTGTTCCTGTGTTTCAGTAGTGACGACGCCGAATGTAACCGGCTTCCCCGAATCGATGGCAGTGCGTGAGAGATCCTTCACTACCTGATTGGCGAGAATATCAAAATGAAGCGTCTCACCGCGGATAAGAGCACCGAGACAGATGACTGCATCAGCATCGGTCTTGGAGACCTGCATTGCCACCTGTGGGATTTCAAAGGAACCAGGCACCCAGTAGACATGTATATCCTTGTCAGCAACTCCGTGACGGGTAAGGCAATCCATCGCTCCGCTCAACAGGTGAGTCGTGATCAACTCGTTGAACCGCCCGACAACTACAGCGAATCGTTTACCTGTCCCGATGAGCTGTCCTGCTCTTTCAACTGCCATCGTCCTCTCCTTTTGTTTAACGACCTTCTCCTTTTCTGGCCTCTCTATCATCTTCGAGAATGGTGAATATGTGCCCCAGTTTGTCCCTCTTTGCCTTCAGGTAATGAAGGTTTCTCCTGTTCGGCGGAATCTCAATCGGCACGCGATCGACGATCTCGAGTCCGTATGCCTTCAACCCGATCAATTTGCGCGGATTGTTGGTCAGTAACCTGATCTTGTGGAGGCCGAGGTCGGCGAGGATCTGAGCCCCGATCCCGTAATCGCGAAGGTCAGGGGGGTAACCAAGTTCTTTATTTGCCTCGACCGTGTCCTTGCCTTCGTCCTGGAGTGCGTAGGCCCTGATCTTATTGACCAGACCAATACCCCGTCCTTCCTGTTGGATGTACAGGAACACGCCGCTTCCTTCCTCGGCTATGATCTGCAAGGCTTCGTTGAGCTGGTCTCCACAGTCGCACCGAAGCGATCCGAACACATCCCCTGTCAGGCACTGAGAATGTACCCGGACCAATGCACTCGGATCTTTCGTTGGATCCCCCTTTACGAGTGCAACACTGGCCGAACCGTCGATCGTACCTTCATAGGCGATGAGCTTGAAATCGCCGTGGATCGTCGGGAGCACTGTTTCCGCCACCCGCTTCACCAGCTTTTCCTTGATGCGACGGTACCTGATGAGATCACACATCGTCACCACCCTGAGCCCGAATTTCTCTGCCATTTTGAAGAGTTCCGGTGTGCGTGCCATCGATCCGTCATCCGCCATGATCTCACAGAGCACACCGGCAGGCTTGAGCCCCGCGAGTCTCGCGAGGTCCATAGCAGCCTCCGTGTGACCGGCACGCCTGAGCACACCCCCTTTGGCAGCCCTCAATGGAAAGATGTGACCGGGACGAGCGAGGTCATCCGGCAGGATCTTCGGATCGATGAGTGCCTTTATGGTCACGGCCCTGTCATACGCAGAAATGCCGGTAGTCGTCCCGTGAACCGCATCGACAGAAACGGTGAATGGGGTTCTCATCTTCGCCGTGTTTTCCTGCACCATCATACCCAGTCTCAATTCGTCGAGGCGTTCCCCTTCAAGTGCCACACAGATGAGGCCACGCGCGTGACGGGCGATGAAGTTCACATCTTCCGGTGTCACCTTTTCAGCTGCCATGACGATATCCCCTTCATTTTCCCTGTCCTCATCATCCAGTACGATGAGCATCTTTCCGTTTCGAACATCCTCAAGAGCTTCTTCGATCGAGCTGAAAACACTCACGTTCCTTCACCCCTTCCACGCCTAAGAAAGTTGTATATGTACTTCGCCAGTATATCAATCTCGATATTCACCTTACGACCGACGCGAGTATTGCTGAGATTGGTATTCTCCCATGAATGGGGAACGATAAACACTTCGAAGTGGCCTCTCGCAAGCTGAGGCCCGATCGTGAGACTGATTCCATCAACCGCTACCGAGCCTTTCGGTACCAAGTATTTAAATAGTTGGGGAGCCACAGAGATTTCAATCCTCAACGGGCTCATTGAGACACTCGTTACCGTACCCATACCATCAACGTGCCCGTTGACGATATGACCGCCCAGCCGATCACCCTGGCGGAGGGCCCTCTCAAGGTTCACCAGCGAACCCGGTCTGAGATGACCCACGTTCGTAATGCGGAGGGTTTCCGATAACACATCACAGGAAAATGAGCCCTTGCCCGTTTCAACCACGGTTTGGCACACACCGTTCACTGCTATGCTCTCACCCCTGGTGATCCCAATCAAATCAGTGCGGATGCTGAGGTGGGTCCCTGTCGATCTCCTCCGAAGAGACAGAACCGTCCCAACTCCTTCTATCAGACCTGTAAACAATCCTTACCCTCCGTTACCACGTCGATATATCGTTCCATCTGCTGCGAATCGTACACCATCATGAGATCACCCTCCATCATCTCGAGGTTCGCCGGAAGGAGTCCCCGCTCGGATAACCACGGCGGTGGTCCGGCATCCTGGTACCACGATACACCTTTCGTTCCTGAAATCAGTGGGACGTAGAAGAGGACGAGACGATCGAAAAGACCGCTCCTGATGATTGATGTGGAAACCTCTCCCCCGCCTTCAATGAGGACAGAGGTCAGCCCCCTCTGAGCCATATCATCGATCCAGGCCGACAAATCGATACCACCCTCTCCTCTCGAAAGGATCACTACTTCGGCACCAGCCTTTTCGAGCTTTCCCATCTTCTCGATGCTCGAACCCTGGAGACAGTAAATAATGACTTTTTCACCCCGCACCAGCCATGAATGATCACTGGGAAACCTCAGGCTGGTATCGAACACCATTCTGATAGGCGGTGGCAGGTTTTTACCGAATAGTCGCCTGTCGAGGATTGGTGCATCGCTCTCAAGCGTCCCGATCCCTATCCCAATGGCTTCAGTCCAAGCTCGGAGATAATGCACGTATTGCCTTGCCTTCTCACCAGTCAGCCACCGCCTGTCGCCGGCGGTCAAGTACCCATTGATTGTGGAAGCAAGTTTCAATACGATAAAGGGTTTCCCTGTGAGGTTGCGGTGTATGTAAGGAAGATTGAGTTCGAGTGCTTCACCCGAAAGTACACCAACGGTTGTACTCACACCTTTCGCCCTCAGAATTCCAGCTCCCCTCCCGCGCACCCTCTCATCGGGATCGTAGATGCTGAACACGACTCGTGAAATCCCGGCTTCGAGAATGGCATCGGTGCAGGGAGGTGTCTTGCCGAAATGGCAACACGGTTCAAGGTTGAGATAGAGCGTTGCCCCCCTGGTCTTTTCACCGGCCTGATTGATCGCCTCAATTTCAGCGTGCGGATTTCCCACACCCCGGTGAGATCCCTCCCCGACAATCTTTCCATCAGCAACCAAGACGGCACCGACGAGAGGATTCGGGAACGTCAATCCAACCGCCTTCCGTGCAAGCTCCAGGGACCTCTCTACATATCTCTTATCTCCGGTCAACACGACCCCTGTCAGAGAGCGGCACTCAACAAGAGGAGAAAACCATCATCTCTTACCTTCGGGTGAATGTTATGATGGGAAGTAACGATCTCGCCTCCAGGACAGTAAAGAGACGAGCTGAAATAGGCAAACCTTCTCCCATCCAGACTTTAACTGTCGGCTCCGGAATTCCACCGGATCGGTGAGCAGACTGCTCATTCGCGGGCTTTCACCGCCGGTGGGGACTTTCACCCCGCCCCGAAGGTTTAATTCGCATGCAACCGAAAAACATGCGATACGCTTGTAATGTATACCGACTGCGCCCCTCCTGTCAAGCGCGTATTAGGTAACATGTCAGAAACAGACAGCGAGGAACATTCAAGAAGCAGATCGCTCCCCGATGAGCGCCGATACGAAAAGGCGATGATCGAAAGGTTCCAGGTCCTCGATCCCTTCCCCGACACCTACGTACAACACGGGAACACGCAGCTTACTCTGGATGGGAATGACAACCCCACCTTTTGCAGTACTATCAAGTTTTGTGAGAACGAGACCCGTAATGGGTAAGGTATCGACAAACGCTTCAGCCTGGAGAATACTGTTCTGACCGGTATTTGCATCGAGGACGAGCCAACCCTCAAGTCCGATGCCCTCCATCCGGTTTGACAGGACACGGAATATTTTTCTGAGCTCGTCCATCAAGTTCACCTTCGTGTGGAGACGACCTGCAGTATCGATAATAACGACATCCACATCACGTGCCCTGGCGGATTGAACGGCATCGTATGCCACGGCCGCTGGATCGGAACCCATTGTCTGTCTCACCATGGGCACACCCGATCGATTGGCCCAGTGTTCAAGCTGCTCGATGGCGGCAGCTCGGAACGTGTCGCATGCTGCCACCAGTACCACTTCGCCCTCACTCTGGAATCGGTATGCAAGCTTCCCTATCGTCGACGTTTTCCCTACACCGTTCACCCCGACGATGACAATCACGCGCGGGCGCCCTTCAGGAGGATCCGGAATGGACACCTCATCGATAATTGCGAGGAGCTCCTCCCCCACGATCTGTAACCACTGCTCGACACCACCTTCCCCCCTCCCCCCCTTCTGCCGCAGGCTCTCGATAATCCTTTCAGCGGCATCCAGCCCGAGATCGGCTGAAAGTAAGAGTTCTTCAATCTCCGCTGCAACATCTTCATCCATCCTCTTCGATGAAAAGATCTGCTGGAGTGGTTGGAGCAGACGTTTTTCTGTCTTCTTCAGTCCTTTGACAAGCCTGAGCATGATCCTTTTGTTTCCCTCTCAATTTGGTGAGACTGGAGATTCAACCAGTCTCTCTTCGGCGGGCTTGCGTTTGCTCAGAATCTCTTCGATATCGGGAAGGTCAACTGATACCACACGAGAGACGCCTCGCTCTTCCATGGTGACGCCATAGAGGGAACTGGCTACTTCCATGGTGCGCTTATTGTGAGTAATAATGATAAACTGAGTGTCATCTTCGAATTTTCGCAACATACGAATGAAACGTTGGATGTTAGCATCATCGAGAGGTGCATCGACCTCGTCGAAAATGCAGAAGGGGCTGGGTTTCGCTTTGTAAAGTGCAAAGAGGAGGGCCAATGCGGTAAGCGCACGCTCTCCACCGGAAAGAAGTGAGATATCCTGCAGTCGCTTGCCTTTCGGTCTCGCCTTGATCACGATATCGGCCTCAAGGGGATCGGCGCCATCGCTCAGAGAAAGATCTGCTTCTCCGCCTTCGAAGAGAATCCGGAACGTCTCGGCGAAGTAATTTTTCACGACGTCAAAGGTTTCGATGAACTGCTTCCTCGCTCTCCTGTTGATCTTTCTGATTGCCTCGTGAAGTTCATCCCTTGCCATCATCAAGTCTTCCTTCTGCGAGGTAAGAAATTCGAAACGGTTTTTCTTCTCCTCGTACTCCTCAACGGCTGCGAGGTTCACGGGGCCCAAGCTCTCTAGCTTGCGCTTCTCCTTCTCGAGCATCTCAGGAGTAACATGCTCTTCTTCAGGCGAGAGAGGTATTTCTTCATCACTGAGATAACAACTCAGGTCGGCTCCGTAGATCTCGTTCCCTCTATCTATGAGATCCTTCATTCTCGTACCGATAGATGAAAGGGTGATCCGGAACTCGTTCTGCATCGTGAGGAATCTCTCTCGCTCTGCATGTTTTGCCTTTAGTTCCCTCTCTCCAACGGAGATCTCGTTCCTCCTCTCTTCGAGAACCTGTCTCAGCTCCTCGAGATCCTGTTCGTAAGATCTCTCATATTCGAGAAGCTCGTGTACCTGGCTGCGTTCCGCCTCGAGTTCAGTTTCAAACAGCGCAGACTCAGTTTCGGCATTTGCTATTTCCTGCTGCCGTTGCTCGATGAGAGAGCGAAACTGCTTTTCCATAGCTGTGCAACCGCGAATCACTTCCTTCTTCTTCTCCAACTCACCTTCGAGCGATGCCAACTCCACCCGCTTTTCGGTCAGTTCCGCTTCGAGCTCATCTCTCTTCTCCTGGAGGGTAGCGAGCTCCGCTTCGACTTCCTTCACTTCCGTCACCTCTCCTCCCTCCTGCTGCATCTCCAGTGCGAGTTTCGTTTCTTCCAGTTTGGAAAGTATATCCATACGAGAGTGTTCCATCTCGTCGAGTGACGTGAGGAGGATGGAACACTTCTCCTTTTTGCTGATATAATTCCGTTCAATCTCTTGTCGGCCCTCGATCCTATTTGCGTGCTCTTCTCTGATCTTCGATCCTTCTCCCTCAAGTTCCCCGATTAGGCGCACGAGCTCCTGTTTTTCATGACGCGATGCGTCACACTCGTCTTCAAGCCTTGAGAGCTCGTCTTCCAATGTAGACACTGCAGCATCCATACGCTCGATCTCTTCCGCACGTCCTAGCATCGAGATCTCATCAGCCGATGAACCGGTGTAATACACTCCCTTGTTCCGTTCGAAGTAGATACCCGAAAGGGTAACGGCGCTGAATGGTCCGCCGATATCACTCGACATGAACTGCAAAGCGCCGTCGGTGTTATTAAAGACGTAGACGTGGCCGAGGATATTCTCGATCAGTGACCTCTTCGAATCCTCAATACGGACGTGCGAACTGAGAGGACCGAGGCATCCATCGATCCCGGTGACTGATCTGCGTTCGCCATTCTTCTCGCTTTCCTCGAAAAAGAACCTCACCTTTCCCATGTTTTTCGCAGTGAGTTCCTCCACCAGATTGAGTGCACTGTCCATACTGTCAACAACAAGACCGTCAAGCATTCCTCCCAACACTGCTTCGAGAGGTGGGCGGAACCGCTCATCCACGGCAAGAAATTCGGCAAGGGGACCACGGACACGTTCATCCCCTTTTTTAAGAACGTACCGTGCACCTCCCTGGTAACCTTCGAAATTTTCCTTCATTCGCACAACGAGATCGCGCCGGCTCTTGAGCCTTGCGAGTTCAGTCCGCTTTTCCGAGAGGAGGTTTTCCCGCTCGAACATTCTTCCCTCAAGATCACTCACTGTTTCCCTCGTTCGATCTCGTTCATTCTCAAGGTGATGAAGTTTCTTTGTTAGTTCACTGATTTCGACCTTCACATTCTCTTTTTCCGTTTCCAGGCTCTTACTTTCTCTCTCGATCTCGAGGATGAGCTCCCTCGTTTCAGCAGCACGGGAATCAAGTTCGGAGAGGATCGACTCGAAATGCTCAATGCTGCTCTTCACCCTGACATGATCCTGGAGGAAATCGAGCTGAGTCTGCTTTAATTCGATCAACCGTTCCCTCAGAAAATCCATCCTCCCGGAGATTTCCTTGAATGCATCATGAAGTCCCTTGACCCCCGTACGTTCATCAATAATCCTTGCACTGAGCGTTTCACACTCGGATGACGCACCGGAGACTTCCGTTGCCAGCTTCGTGAGTCGACCCTCGGCCTCCTCGATTTCATGGCTGGCGCGTTCGATTCTTCGAGTCGCTTCGCTCTGCCGTTCCGTGAACTGAATTACCTTCTCTTCCGAAATTTGGATCTTTCGCCTGATCTCGTAACGGTTGTTCTGCAGTTCGGTGTTCCTCTTTTCTATATCGAGCAGATCTACCTTCGCCTTCTCGACTTTCCTCTCCATCTGGCTGAGAGACTTGCTTTCCCGCTGCGAATGATGTACCGTATCCGCAAGCTTAGCATCAGCTTCGTGTTTCTCGGTGAGCAGTCTGGTAAGGTTTTTCCGCAACTGGATGAGCTCCCAGTTACGTATTCGCTCCTCAGTTGTCTTGTACCGTTTCGCTTTTCCCATCTGATATCGGAGTGAACGGACGTTCTTACCGAGTTCTTCCAGTATATCCTCGAGCCTTACGAGATCCGTTTCGGTCAACTTCAGCTTCCTCTCTGCCTCCTCCCTCCTCATTCGGTACTTGACGATTCCTGAAGCCTCCTCAAACATGAGCCGGCGGTCACCGTGGGTATCATCGAGGACATCGTCTATCATCTCGAGCTCGATAACAGAGTAGGAGTGACTTCCCGTCCCCGTATCGGCAAAAAGCTCCCTGATATCTTTGAGCCTGCACGGCGACTTGTTAATGAAGTACTCGCTCACTCCAGATCTGTACACCTTTCTCGTGATCATAATCTCCGAGTAATCTATCGGGAAAACGCCCCTAACGTTGTTTACCGTGAGGTTCACCATGGCGTATCCCATGGGTTTGTGCACCTCGGTTCCATTGAATATCACGTTTTCCATCTTGGATCCCCGAAGCTGTCGGGCGCTCTGCTCACCTAACACCCATCGAACCGCATCGACGATGTTCGTCTTCCCGCAGCCATTCGGTCCAAGAATGGCAGTGATGCCTCCTCCAAAATGAAGCGATACAGGGGACATGAACGACTTAAATCCTACAAGATCGAGTTTCGAAAGGCTCACATGAACCTCCACCGTGATAATGTTTCACAGGATCACTCCTGCGTTAGCTTTACCACCCTGGCGTATCCAACCCGCTTCATGGCACGGATCTCCACTCTCTCAGTGATGGCTTCCTCCCTGGTCGCATAATTCCCTACCAGGACTCGGAACCATATTTCACCCTTGATATTCACCTCTACCACCCGCACCTCATAACCTGCTCTCTCAAAGTACTCGGTTTCTCGCCCCGCCCTCGAAAGTTCCTTGAACGAGGCGATATGAATGGCATAGCGCGGGCCAGCCGTCGGAGTCACCTTTTCCGGGGCCCTCACCACCGGTTCTTTCGTTACCACAGGAGGTTTCTCTTCGGGCGCTTCCGCAACCGGACCTTCCTCGCCCTCAATAGAATCGACCACCACGGTCGTTGCAGGTTTCTTATCGACCGCTTCCCTGACATCCCGCTGCTTTTGGACGAGTTCTGTCATCTTGCGGCTGCTTTCCTTTTCTCTGATAGAACGGTTTATCACCACCCACCAAATCAGGAACCCGACGAGGAGCGCGGCAAAGGCCACCGTTACGATACGCGGTAGATTGAACCAGCCCCTCTTGACCGTTTCAACCTCTTCCGTCTTTTCTATAAAAGCAGGCTCGTACGTCTCCTCTTCCTTCGCCCTGACTTCTTCAGGAACCTTTGCAGTCGGTTTCCCTTCCTCCTTTGCTTTCTTTTTATCTCTTATGCCGGCCGGTATCAGTTCCCCCTTCGCACAGAAGCATACAAGATCCAATGGCGGTAGATCTGGACCCAGGTCCCGGAGGCTCCTCTTGAGCTCTCCCTCTTCCATTTCTTCAATCTGGCAACAGAGGAGAATACCATCCGCATAGTTACACAGAGGATTCACCTCTCCATCCTCGGTGTAGAGGGTGGCACAGTAAATGACAATCTGGTTTCTCTTCTTTAGAAAATCCCTAACCTTGCTGAACTCCTTCTGGGCAAATGGAATGGCCCTGGAAACGGGGAATGATCCTGCACCGGTAATGCTGACACCATCGATACCGATCGAGTGCACGACCGACTTCAATGAACTACCGTAAAGCAGCAGATCGAGGAAACCCTGCTCTTCGATATTCTCGACAAGCCCACTCAGACCGGATTGGAGAAAATCACAATCGACAATTAGAACCCTCTTACCATGCTTTGCGAGGACGTGAGCGATTTGCAGTACAGCGAAATCTCTCGGCATACGATTCTCAGAGAGAGAAAGGGCCAGGAGCGAGAGACCTACGTCTTCTTTGATTCTCTTCTCGATCTGACCGCCGATATCCTTGAAGTGCTCAAGCTCTTGAGCCGAGGAGTAGTCACCTGCTTCCATGAACGAGTGAATTGCCTTTTCATCAAGAAAGATCGTGTACCCGCCTTCTACAGCTTCGCACGATTCTCTGTCCCCTATCTTCTCATGCTCTCTATCAACCATGCGGATCACTCCCTCCCAAGAATGTGCCCAATCCCATCTTTCAACGCCTCGAGGAGTACCTGTTCTTCATGCTTCAAAACAGTTCTCAGATCAATCAGCACGGATTCTCCCTTTACACGGAGCAGTATTGCCGGATCCCTCTCCCGAAGCAACACTGAAAGCTTTTCTGGCAAACCTGATGGAAGGGTAATCTTCACGAGAGTTGTTCGCAAGGGATTAATAGGAAAACTGCCACCACCGATAGACGATTCTCCCTCTGCAACGTCTAACTCCAGATCAGCACGGCAATGTGATCGTAACCTCTCTGCGAACCGCACCGCCCTCGATCTCAGGCTGTCATTGTCCTGCAATATCATCCTGAGAGACGGTAATGAGTCGTACTCGCCATTCCAGTAATGGAGCAGTACCATTTCCAGACCTGCGAGTGTCAGCTTGTCTACCCGAATAGCCCTCGCGAGATGATTATGGCGCATTGTTTCGATCAAATCACGCTTCCCAATGATAATTCCTCCTTGCGGTCCACCGAGAACCTTGTCGGCGCTGAAGCTTATCAGGTCGACACCACTCTCGAGTATCGTTTCTATGCACTCCTCTCCCTCTATCCCTTCCATGTGCAGGGGATAGAGAACACCACTGCCCTGATCGTGCATGACAGGGACTCCTTCTGCCTTTCCGAGTTCAACGAGCTCCTTGAGGGGAACCTCATTCGTGTAGCCGACAATCCTGAAGTTACTGGTGTGTACCTTGAGAAGGCAAGTCGCTCCGTCGCGTATCGCTCTCTGATAATCCGCAAGGTGCGTTCTGTTAGTCGTTCCCACTTCGATGACCCGCCTCGCCGCGATCGAAAGGATCTCGGGCAGTCGAAAGCTTCCACCGATTTCGACAAGTTCTCCTCTCGATACAGCGACACATCCCTCCCCAGCAAGTGTCTGCACGGCGAGGAGTACCGCAGCGGCATTGTTATTGACGATCAAAGCATCCTCCGCTCCTGTTATCAGGGTCAGGAGGCGACGCGCCCTCCTGCTCCTTTCGACCCGTGATCCGGTTGAAAGATCCACTTCCAGATCGATGTATCCAGAAGCAGCCTTACTAACTGAATCGCAGGTACGATCGCCGAGAATGGCTCTGCCGAGATTCGTGTGGAGCACGACTCCTGTCGCGTTGATAATCCTTCGCTGCAGGTTCTGAGAGATATGTTCGAGCTCCTGGACGACATCGTCGACGACTGCTCTTTTCAGATCTATCTCCTTATCTGGCTGGATCTTACGATTTATGAGGGCATCCCGATAACTCTCGATCCTCTCTCTCACAATGCGTGTGATACCTTTCCTTGCGAAGAGGGTAAGGTGCGAGGCGATGCGATCGTCTTCCAGTACCTTCTCGACCGAAGGTAACTTCTTTAAGAATGACTGAATATCCATTTCTCCTTCAGCCCTCACTTAAACAAAACCTGCCATCTTCTACCATATGTAGTATATACCGTCAACAATTTTCACAATATATTGACCCTCCACACCCTCCTCGAAAATCACGGAACGGGGAATTTTTTGACATGCCTACGCTCCCACATGGCTAATACCCCTCGCCCAATTTGTGACTTGATATAGAATGGAGCATCTGCTAAAGAATTCTATGAAGGAGAAGAAGTTAGAGTTAAGGAGCTGTCGATGAAGAAAACAGTACCATCAATCATACTCGCCGTGGCCGTGTTCATCCTGATTCATGGGTGTGCTCCACGCCGCACTCCATATGACGATCTCTACTCGTACCTCCGAGAGGTACCTGACTCACTTGACTGGTCTGTGCTGGAGGGAAGGACAATCGTGATAGATCCAGGGCACGGAGGAACGTTCGACGGTGTCATCGGTATTGATAGCCTCCGGGAGGCCGATGCGAATCTCGGCGTGGCACTCTACCTGTGGGGACTCCTGAAGGAAGCAGGAGCCAACGCTCATTTGACCAGAACCACCGATCGGGACTTTCTTCCCCCGGGCTCAACCGAGCTGCGAGACGATCTCGAAGCCCGCGTCGGGAAGGCCAACGAATGGCATCCAGAAGTATTTATCTCGATTCACCACAACGCTAACATCGCCCTCGATCGAAATAAGAACAGCGTTGAAGTGTACTATCGAAGTGATGATCCCGCTGCTTCTCTCGAGCTCGCGCGGGACATACACATCCACCTCGCCCGGAATCTGGGGATTGAAGAGTCCGATATCAAACCGGGCAACTACTACGTTCTCAGAAATTCCGCCGCAATGGCATCGATCCTCGGAGAGGCGAGTTACTTGTCTCACCCAGTTGTCGAGGAGAGGTTGAAGTTATCGAACAAACAGAGGTTGGAAGCAGAAGCATACTTCCTCGGACTCCTCTCTTACTTCTCACGAGGTGTTCCGGTGATCGAGCGGATATCACCAATGAGCGATACCCTCAACGTAGCAACGGATATCACCTTCTCTGTGTATCAGGGCGCAGGGGTTCCCCTCGATCCTGCCTCGGCGATCATGACGGTGAACGGAAGGAAACGGATACCCCTGTTTGAACCTACGAGACGCACGGTGCGCTACTCGCTCGATCCGAATACAGGAAATGGTACCTACGAGATCCGGTGCAGGATACGGAGTATACGCGGTGCCACAGGCTCGAGCAGGCCATTCACTATTTTCATCAACAGGCCCGCTGCGTATATTCTCCCCCTTCCTGCTTCAAGAGAAGCGGAGAACCGACTCTCAGTCGGGGTTAGAGTTCTGGACGAGCTCGGCCAACCTGTTGCCGACGGGATGAGAGCCATTGCCCGATCACAAAAGACAGGACATACGTTCAAGGGAACCTGCCGACAAGGTACCTTCCAATTTGAAATCATTGAGGATCTCGCAGGCGGTGACTTCGTCATAGAACTCCCCGGTACGCGGGAGACCATCCGTTTCAACATCGAAGCAGAACGTGCAATACTTCCTTTCATCGTCGTAGATCACGATACGGGCAGAAGAATAGCCTTTCCATTAGCCTCCAGCCCCCTCGCCGGCACGGATGAGGAAACACTCGGAGGCGATTCCCAAGGCCGTCTCCTCATACCTCGTCCGGATGAGAGAGACTCTTTTATCGTTGCTGCAAACGGGTACCGTCCCGCATTGGTACTCCTTGAAGGGGAAATCGATAAACTCGAAAAACACATCATTCGACTTCAACCGATATTTAAAGGGGTGCTGAAAGGAAAAAGGATCGCATTGGATCCCGCGGGTGGAGGAGCCGATCATGGTGGACGAGGGAAGCACGAGCTGAGAGGTGCGTCGGTAAATCTCCAGGTTTCACAACTGCTTCGCGACCTCCTCGAGAGATGCGGCGCCAAGGTGACTTTGACGCGCCACGGTGAAGAAATTCTTTCATTGCAGGAGAGGATCGCTCATGCCAACCGGTTCCATCCCGATCTCGCTATCAGCATCCACCACGGTCCGCAATCGGAACACAGCGAGACTGACTGCTTCATCCTCCACTACCCATCGAGTAAACAAGGAAAAGCGTTGGCGGAACGCCTCTCAGTCCGATTTGCCGGGCTCCCCCCCTGCGGGGAGTTCACGGTACAGGAGTCTGCCGGGCTTTTCCTCCAACAGACGAGCTGCCCCGCCTGCGAGATCCGTTGCGGTACCGTGGAAGAGGAATCGATGGAAACGGTCTTTTCAAATCCCAGGTACGTGTACCTGGAATCAGAACGTATCTTGGCGGCGATCATGCAACATTTCGCCTCCGACACGCTGCGCTGCATAAACCAGAGAATAGTGATCGTATCGAACGGTCTACCGGTTGAGGGGGCCGCAGTATGTATCGATCAAGCACTGACGATGTTTACCGATAGAAACGGGATAGCACATTTCACCTGTATCGATCCAGGCATGCACCTGGTCACGTATGAAACACCGGGCGATAATCCAAATTTCATTGTGCAAGAACTCGGCACTGACGAAACGACAGAAACGACGATCGAGGTTTCCAATTACCACTGATGACCTAAACATTGCCCCACGCATGCGATCTCATGACATCGATACCATATGACGAGAGAAGAGGGAGACGTGAGGAGAATCATCGAACACGACCGAAAGAGGGCCAAGAGATTGATACTCTTCGTTCCCGCGAGTATCGTCATATTAGTTCTCATCCTCATCAGCCTCGAACGCACACAGGTGGTAAAAAAGATTTTCATGGTTGGTTATGAAGGCCCTCCGCGGTTCGTACCCGAAATTACCATCATCGACGAGAAATCCATTGAGAGCGAGGAAACTGCCAGAGAACGAGAGGCCATGATGGTCAGAGACGTCACCTTTGAGAGCGAAGAGCTTGAAAAACCGGATGATTCAGGTGACCAGCCGGGTGTCAAAAGTCGAGATATCGAAGAACAAACACTCTCCGGCGACCTCGAGAATGAAGACTTATACCGATCGTACGCAACCCATGCAAAAGTTCCATACAGGGAAGATTACGTTATACTCAAAATGATAAAGCCTGTCTATCCCCCCGAGGCAATTGAGAACGGGTGGGAAGGATACGTGCTCGTCGAGGCATACGTCAACGAGGACGGAGAGGTCGTAGGTGCATGGATCACAAGTGCTTATGGTCCCAAAGTTTTCGAGGTAGCCTCTTTAGAAGCCGTCCAATCATTTCTTTTCAAGGCTGCAATGGAAAATGGGAAGCCCGTCCCCTTCTGGGTAAGCTTTCTCATCAGGTTTGAGCTCCGGCCCTAGCGAGGCGCTTTGAGGACTGAGTACTCTTCCAATCGCTCGTTCCTGACAGTGTAAAAAGGAATCCCCCGCCCGGAGTAAAATTCAATAAATGAATGCTGTTTATCATCAAGTTTACGAGCGATACTCCTTCTGAGCTGCTCGCCCCCGGAACCGCTGACGGAGAGAGCCTGCAGGATAGTACGGACACCCCTATATCCACCCGTCACGAATGGGTTGACATCGTCCATTGGTTCATCGAGTAGAGCAGTCGCCGCGATGAAGTGTTCTTCATCACGCCTGGAGAATATTGCCCTGGGAAAGAGCGCTCCCTCCATGTCGCGACCAGCCATCCGCAGCAGTCT
>SMTZ1_10002753_pt1 | contig 17617 bp, 15 predicted proteins | sample DeeMarSWOR136_30_FD_25667 | JGI IMG/M metagenome (IMG submission 25667)
GTATTAGTAAATACAAATGGTCCTGCATACACTTGACCTGGAGCTTCTCCATCACCACGGTCATACCAGAAAGTAATTTCCCATGGCCAATGTACTTGGTTGTAGTTAGTTTGCCAGTAGCCACCAACCCAGTGTACATCAGCAACTTCCGTTGGTTCATCAAAATGGAAATCATCTGCACACCATGCATGGAAAGGATAACTATCATCCTTTTGTGCTGCTCCTAGACTTGTAAAGTCCATTCCGTTGTCCCATACAATTGGTCCAATGGCTCCAGGAACTGATCCACTACCTATACTACAGGAGACGCTAGGTGCTTGTTTTTGTGTATCTGCTGTAACAGCTACAGCTGATAAAATCATAGCAGCTGCTATCAATAATACGCCAGCTCCGTTCGAGATTTTTTTCATTTCTGTTTCTCACCTCCCCATATCTTTTAACGCGTGTTAATTTATAACCTTTTCGCTTATTTTATAAATATATGAATATTTTCAAAAATATTATTATAGAGGATTATACTAAAAAAATAAAAAAAAGAGTTTTTTTAAGATAGTCCTAATATCGTTTTAAATATTGGAAAAGCATTTGGAAACAGTTGAAATATCCTATAAAACAGAATGGTATTTGCTGTTCTGCTTCTGGGAATAGTTACATCTAAAGTTACCCAATCTGATTCTGCATCGTAAACATCTTTTGCTTGTACACTAATTGTAAAGGTTCCTTGTTCATCATAGGTATGGCTTTTTGTTATGGATTCACCTGAATTATACGGTCCATCCCAATATATACCAGGACATCCTTCAAACCACGAAATCCAGTAATAAACCTGGTCACCATCTGGGTCATTTGTTGAAATTATATATTCCAAAGTATCACCGACTTTTCCATTAGTGGGTCCTTCTATCGTTGGTGTATCAGGTGGATTGTTATTCCTTCCATATGTTTTAAAACACATATCCCAGGTTACGTTTTCATTAAAGTGTGATAATTCTCCATAATATGAGTTTGATTCAGTAATTTTTATTTTTGATGAAGTGGATTCATTTGTCCAATTTTGTCCATCATCTACTGAAAACCATGCACATCCATAAGGATAGGATTCAGATATGTTGTTTGCACCCCAAGCATACCAATTCTCAGTAGTATTCTCGGTCAAAGCAACAACATAATAGGTTTCACCTGTAGTAATTACTACATCTTCAAAATCTATCTCTACCCAATCAAAGGATTCCGTAGGCACAAGACTAGGATCTATACTTGTAACTGTTAGGTCTTCCTCTGTTAATTCCTTTCTGATTGATATGTTTATAGGATATGTAGCTGTACTATTTTTTCCAATATATAGTTCTACTCTTGTAATTATATCTTTTGATGGTATGAATGATTGTGCAACTTGGACATTTACTGGAGCTTCAGGAATTGGAATTTGACCAACAGGAGCAACTGCGTTTTCAGTCATTGTCTCTTGATATTGATCTAATTCGTCTGAAATTGGGTCAACAACATTCTTATTTTTTGTTATAGCAAAAGCACTTACATTACTAAGAACTAGGATTGCTAATACAAATATCGGTATTATCTTATTCATATTTTACCTCCCTCAATTTTTAATGCATAATAATAGTACGAAGCCCTTTATAAAAATTTGTATCAATTTTTTAGACTAATTGCAAAAATGTACTATTTAAACTATAACATTGATTATATTAAATTTGTTAAGTTAATTACTTAATTTTTTAACATTTAATTTAAAATTATATTATCGTGCTAATATGTATCAGGATTATTATCAATGTTCATATTATGTTGATAGATAAGTACTAGCACATTTTATTACATTTTTTAATTATGACTTTTTAGATTGAATTTTTACTTCTGGTCTCATAATGATATTTCGGACAGTACTAGGATGCCAACTACTTTTTTTATCTCCCTTTGTGTATCTAGTTGGTATTCCATCTTTATTAAGTGCTTCAGCAATTTCACTATAACTTTTACCCAATTCTCTTAATTTTTTCATTTGTTTTAATATCTTTTGTTCTTCAAGATTTTCAATAAGTCTTGTGTTTATTTTTCTACTTCCTTTCAAATCAGATATTATAGTATATCCATAGGGAGCTTGACCAAACCATTCATTCTTCATTTTTTCTTTTACACCAGCACGAATTTTTGTAGCTAATTGTTTTCTAAAAAACTCACTAAAAGCAGCTAAATTAGTAAGTGTAAATCTTCCTTGTTCACTATAAATATCAATATGTTGTAGGTTATAAATATGAAGTTTTACTTTATAATCAAGTAAATCGTCCATAACATTAAGAAAATCTTTTGTTGATTTACTAAATCTATCACTATCTACAATACAAATTCCATTAAAAAGTCCATTTTTTGCATCTGTAATCATTTCTTGAAATTTCTCTCTGTTGAGATCTTTTGTACTTGCTTCTTCAAAATATGTTTTAACCCATTTCCAATCCATCTCTTCACACCAAGTTTTTAATGTGAATTTTTGACCGTCTATGCTATATCCTTTAGTTTGTTCGCATTTGCTTTCTCTTATATAAAATGCAACTTTATAATTTGACATTTAAAACATCTCAAATATATGATATTTCCATGTATATCAGAGGTATTATTTAAATTTAATTCTAAAATAGAGTTACCTTCGGTAGTCCGAAAGTAACTAAAAAATGGTTATGTACCTAACTTTTTTGCTGGAGAACCACCACGACTTTCAATTAAATTTTGAATTTGATTAAAATCGTCTTCCAAAATTATTGCATCATGATTACTTTTATTGATATATTGTTTCCAACGGAGATATCCACAATAGGTCGGATTTTTTAATATCGTTGAAATAGTCTTTTTAGCCCATAACCCCCCCTTTTTCGTTGGAATTTTTATAGAATTAAGCATTTTTGCTATTTCACCCATACTTTTTCCATTTCTGTATCTAGAGTAAATGTTCTTAATTATTCTTGCTTCGTCCTCATTAATTATTAATTTACCATCTGAATAATTATAGCCGTATGGTATGTTAAAACCTAGCACGCCACCGTTTGTTTTAGCTTTTTGTTCCATACAAGCATAAACACGTTCACCAATTTGTTCAGATTCAAGTTGTGCAATTCCTTGAATGATATTCATAACAAAACGTCCCATTGCAGTTGAAGTATCAAAAGATTCGCTCATTGAAGCAAATTCTTTTTCATTTTTATTTAATTTCTCCATCATTAACATAAAATTTTTTTGGTTTCTATGAATTCTATCCATCTTTATTACTAATAGTAAATCCCATCTATCCATTTCAGACATCATTTTGCTATATGCAGGACGCTTAACATTTCGTCCTGAGTATCCATCATCTATATATTCATCAGCGACAATCCAATCTCTAGCTTTACAATAGGATCTTAATTTATCAAGTTGGGCATCAAGTGAGAATCCTTCTTTTGCTTGATCTTCAGTTGATACTCTAGTATAAATTGCTGCTCTAACAGGTTTTGCATCCATCCAATTTATCTAAGCAGATTCTAATTTATATTTTTATCGTATGCTAAATAATATCTAACACATTTAAATAAAAATGCTAGACAAAGTTTAGCATATATATTATTGACATAATGTGTCATGATAACATTTAAATGAAATATTAATTCTAAATATTAAAAAATTAAAGTAATAACTTAACAAGATTTACAAAATAAACTATTTTATTAAAATTATTACATTCGACTTGCTATTTGTCTCAAAAGCTTGCTTTTCAAATCTTTTTTATCAATCAATACTCGCCCTTCCTTTCGCCAATTTTGTGAAGGGTGATGACAATCTTTTTCGATTATTGGGTTTAATTTTAGAGATTTTGCAGCTTTAGCGATATCTTCAATATTTGGTTTTTCTACTGCTTGTTTTTTAGAAACCTTCCTACCACTAAGTCTTGAAACTGAAATATCAAAATAAATTGGCCAAACAACATATTTGTCTTCTCCTCTGGAGACCATACATAATCACAACAAATTATTTAGAAAGAAGTACAGCATTAACTATACCATATTGACCAGGTCTTGAGGTGACTTTTGCCTTTCCAATTTTTGTTACAATTATTGCACCTTTATTAATTATATTTCTTCTTACATAGTGAATATTTGCTTGATTTTCAACAACAGAAATCACATCTGTTTTGGTAGTTTTATTACTTTTAGGATCGACAACATAAGCAATATTTGTTGTTTTAGCTCTTGTTTTTCTGTTGTTTCCTTTTGTTCTAACATTTTTCAGTGTTGTATTTCCAATGGTTGTAAGATGTCTTTCTCGACCTATCTCAAATTTTCTTTTTCCACGTGCATAACGTATTCTTCGTCCTGATTTACTTCTTCTCGAGTCACCTTGCCAAAGTGCCATTAGAAGTCGGAATAGGAAAGATATATATAAAGGATATGGATTAGAATGAATTTTATTTTAATTTTTTAACTTCTTCAAGAACTTCCTCTACATGACCCTTTACTTTAACATTATCCCATATTTTTCTAATTATACTTATTTTATCAATTAAAAATGTGGTTCTAATGGTTCCTAGAAATTCTCTTCCCATGAATTTTTTTAAACGCCATACACCATATCTTTTATGAATTTCTTTGTCTGTATCAGATATCAAAGTAAGATTTAGTTTCTTATTTTCAATAAATTTTTTATGTGAATCACAACTATCCTTACTTATACCAAGAATTGCTGTATTTAATTTCTCAAATTCATTTTTATATTTTGTAAACATCATAGCTTCAAGTGAGCATCCAGGGGTGTTATCTTTGGGATAAAAATATAAAATTACGTTTTTACCTTTATAATCACTTAAACAAATTTCCTTTTCGTCTTGATCTGGAAGACAAAAATCAGGTGAATTATCTCCAATTTTTATTTTTTGTTCGCTCATATTATCCTAAGATTTTAACCACAAAGTTGAAATAAACTTTACTGTTGACGCTGAAGGTGGTAGCACAATCTAATTCTAATAAAAATAAACATACAAAAACTAAAGGTGTTGAAACATTACTAGGAGAACCAAAAAAAGCAATTGTCAAACTAGCTGTTCCAATGATAATTGCAATGTCTGCACATACCATTTATAATCTTGTGGATGCACTTTGGGTTTCTGGCTTTGGTAAGGATATTTTTACTTCTATCGAGGTATCTGATGTTGGCACTGGTGCACTTGCGGCTGTTGGATTTGCAATGCCTTTTTTTATGATGATAATATCTATTGCTGTCGGTCTAGGGGTAGGTGGAGGATCTGCTATATCAAGACGTATCGGAGAAAAAGATAAAAAAGGTGCAGATAATGTAGCAATTCATACGGTTGTTATAACAGTCATTTTTGCATTTGTTTTTTCTGCCTTATTATTAACATTTACTGATAGATTATTTATTTTAATTGGTGCAAAGGAAACTGCGAGTATGGCAATATCCTATGGAAGGATTATATTTGCTGGTAGCATATTTTTATTTTTTACAAATATTGCTTATGCAATATTAAGAAGTGAAGGCGATGCAAATAGAGCTATGTATGCAATGATGCTTGGCGCAGTATTAAATATCATTTTAGATCCAATCTTTATATTCACATTTGGTTTAGGAGTTGCTGGTGCAGCATATGCAACAGTGTTATCTTTAGCAATAACTTCAATGATTCTTGTTTATTGGCTGTTTTTTAGAAAAGATACCTATGTATCATTCAAATTTAAGGAATTTAAATTTAATAAAGAAATTATGAAGGATATTTTTAATGTAGGTCTACCAGCATCGTTCCAACAATTATCCATGTCATTTACAATGGTTGCAATTATAATAATTATTAATTTAGCAGGTGGTGGTGAAAATGCTGTTGCAATCTATAATACGGGTTGGAGAGTAGTGATGATTGCAATACTACCTCTTCTTGGTATGGCAACTGCAGTTGTATCTGTTACAGGTGCAGCTTTTGGTGCACGTTCCTATGAAAAGTTGAATACGGCTTTTATGTATGCTATAAAAACTGGACTTATCATTGAAATAGTTCTTGGGATTGTGATTTTCATTTTAGCACCGTTAATATCTATTGTTTTTACGACAAGACCTGAAGATATAATAATAAGAAACGACTTGGAATTATTTTTTAAAATAACCTGCGTTTTTTACCCTGGAGCAGCATTCGGTATTGCATCCTCAGCAATGTTTCAAGGAACTGGAAAAGGAATATATTCATTAATTGCAACGCTTTTAAGAACGATTGTACTTACAATTATTCTTGCCTTGATATCAACGTTTGTTTTAAATGCAGGAATCATAGGTATATGGTGGTCTATTGTAATTGCTAACCTTGTAGGTTCATTTATATCATTTTCATGGGGGAAATTATATATTAGAAATTTAAAATACAAAGTATTAACATCAAGATAATTTTATTAAAAAGTGTTATAAAAGGTAACCTTATATTATATAATTACAGGAATAACATGAAACGATATTTAATTTGTTGTTTAACATTTGCACTTACAATACTTCTGATTTTACTCTCTCTACCATCAAATTTATTAGCAGGTAATATAGAGATTTTTTTTAATAAAGAAATAAATAGTATTGATGAAGATTATCAATATTTTTCATATAATACTATGACTGATTTTCTTATAAAACTGGAAGAAAACAATTCAGATATTATTTCAGTATTTTCACTTGGAAATACATATGAAGGAAGAGATATTTGGGGTGTAAAACTTTCTGATAATGTAGAATCAAATGAGGATGAAGCAGGTATCCTTTTAATTGGTGCCCACCATGGAAACGAATGGCCATCTTTTGAAGTATTGCTCTATTTTATTAAACATATGATTGAAAATTATTACAAAGAAAATACAGATGATGATAAAGATGGTAAAATAAATGAGGATTATATAGATGGTTTTGATAATGATGGTGACGGGCTAATAGACGAGGATCCATCAGAGGATAGAGTTAGAGATGTAATTAATAATACCCAAATTTTTTTAGTTCCTATGTTAAATCCAGATGGCGTGGAATATGGTGAATCTGGCTCAAGAAAAAATTGCATACCTAATCATGGGCCATTTGGATTAAAAAAAGAGATTACTTCATATGGTGTTAATTTAAATAGAAATTATGGATATGACTGGATTTTATATTATTTATTTCCAATACGTTTTCACTTGTTTGTATGTATGATGGATTCAAGTTTTAATTATAGAGGTCCTAATCCATTTTCTGAAAATGAAACCAAAGCTGTAAAATATTTGGTTGAAACTCAAGATTTAAGACTTTCATTATCGTTTCATTCTTATTCAGAGGTAATGTTTTATCCTTGGTATCATACATCAAAAAAAGCTCCACATGAAGACTTGTTCATATCTATCGGTGAGAATATGTCTAGTATAAACAAGTATCGACTCTGGACTGGTGGTGATTATGTAATTCCTAGATTAGGTGGGACTTTGGGAACATTTGAGAATTGGGCATATGGTGAACATAATATACTTTCATTTACAATAGAACTTTGTAGAACTCGCATACCTTATGATCCTAATATTGTATTAGATGTTTGTATTAAACATGTTGGTGTAAATCTTTATATTAGTGAGAGAGCTCAGACCTTGGATATATAAATTAATGAGATTCATAATAATTTACTTTCATAATATTATTATGTTTTCCACCAACATATAAAATTTTACATAAATTAAAATAGATTATATAAATAAAAGAGAGAAAGAAAAAAATTTAATATTTTATATTTATAAACCAAGTATTTGTCTTATTATTGGAAATGCATTTGGAAATCGCTCTAGTAAATGAAGAATTATATTTTGTGTGTTTCTAATTCTTGGTATTTCAAAATTAAATGTTCCCCAATTGCTTTCTGCATCAAAGACATCTTTTGATTTTGCTTTTATTATATATTCTGATTTTTCTTCCCAAGTGTGGTATAATCTTACCAATTCACCTGATTTATAAGGACCAAGCCACTCCTCAATATAACCATCTCCCCAGTCTACATAATAGTAGACATCATATTCATCTGAATCCTCTGAGGTAAATGTAAAACTGTATTCTTGGTCAGGTATTCCTTTCGAGGGACCATTAATTTCTGGAATTGATGGAGGGTAATTTGCTTCAGTTGTAAATTCCCATATCGGTCCTTCGGAAGATTCATCATGTGGATCGGTTGCAACGATTTTCCAATAATATGTTGTTTCATAATCTAGAGTTCTAGGATCATAAGTTGTTTCTTGGATATCTGATTCAACTAGTGGTGGAGGGTTTGTTGCACCAAAATAGACATCATAGGTAACAATATCAAACCAATCTTCATCTCCTCCTTGCCAGCTTATGTCAGCATTTATATCGACATTTGTTTTTCCATCCGATGGATAAGGGCTACTTGGAGTATTTGGTGGTCTGTTATCTCCTACACGATAAGCAACAGATTCATCTACATAGTATGCATCAAATGGGTAGCTTGAAGGTGGGTTTGAATAACCTTGATGCCATTCATCATTGAAAACTGCAGCAATTATCATTAGGTTATCTTCAGTTACTGATGGAAAACCATTTCCATCACCATCCCATGTTATTGAATCTGACCATGAACCTCCTGCAGAGATAGAAATTGGTTCATTAAATGCATAGTCTAAAAACGGAAATGTATACAGGTGCCCTGCTGTGTCTTTCCAACCCATACTTGAAGCTATTTCTGTAATATATACACGGATATGTCCGTCATAAGTACTTGCTTCATTATTATCAACTGTAACATCGATATCTATTTTTGTGTTACCAAGCCAAGTAGCAGCAAGATCAATATCGATATCTTCCACATCTCTATTTACACAATAATTTATACTACTTGTATATGCACTTTTTGCACTTGGAATACTACCAGCACCTACATTTACTTTGTAGCCGCCATCCCACCAAACGGTTGGAAATCCGTAAATATTGTATTCATCTATTCTGGATGCAGCTAGTGTGTTTTTATCATCAACTAGTGAAACATAATAAAAATCCAATTGACCTTCTGAATAAAGTTCCTTTAAAGCACCATGTGCATATTTACAAAATCCACACCATGTAGCAGTACCATATTCTCCAAAGGCATTATGTGTAGATTCACGAGATCCAATAATAGTTTGATTATCTTCTGTAGTAACCATGTTTTTTACTTGAACATCATTTTTTATTGCAACAGCCCCAAAACTTGATAGGAAAAAAATTCCTACAACTAATACTAGAATAATTTTTTTCATAATTTCTACTCCATTATAAAAAATGTTAACAATTGTTAAATTATAAATTTTTCGATAATTCAAGTTTAACACATATTTTAATAAAAGAAAAAAATATTTAAGGTATTTATAACCATGGAAGTTTTTTTAGTAAATGGTATAAATTTGTGAATAGCTCTATAATATATTTAAAAATTATATTATTAGAATTTCTATACCTTGGAATTTTAATCTCCAAAGTTCCCCAATCACTTTCAAGTCCATTTATATCTCTTGCTTTTGATTTAATAATATAATTTCCCTGTTTATCCCATGCATGGCTTACTGTTATATCTTCACCAGATATATAAGGTCCAATCCATTCTTCTATTTGGCCATCACCCCAATCAATATAATATAATATTTCGTCATTTTCTGGATCAGTTGATCTAAATAGATAATCGTATTCTATATTTGGAATTCCTTTTGTCGGACCATCTATTGTTGGAACTTCTGGTGCACCACTATATTCAACAACAATATCCTCAATAGTACTAAAATCTCCCCATTCATATGCTGAGTTGTAACCTTTTACTTGATAATAATAGGTTCCCTCTGGTTGATCGACAACCTCATAATAATTTTCAGTTATTGAATCTGAAAGTGTATCTATAGTTTCAAATTCAGCGATTGGATAGATATCATCAATATAAAACCCTTCTTCTTGGGTATAATCATCAGTTATATATCTCAAACGGATAAAAACTGAATCTCCAATATAATCATCAAGAGAATATTTCTTGTTTACCCAACCACCTGATGTTCCAGTAAATTTATCGATTACATCAAAAATGCGTCCATCTTTACTAACCTCAACAAAAGCATAATCATAATCTTTTTCAATATTATACCAACACCAAAATGTAAGATTCATATCTGGAGTAATTGGAATAGGATTTACTGTAACCATTGATGAAACATCTTGGTCTTTATATCTAGATTTATAACTATGGCTTGATGAGTGATATCTTGAAGTAGAAATTGTAAAACCTTCAATAGTCCAATAGTCTGTTCCAGATTCAGCATCATCTGTTAATAATGATAAACCGGTAAGTTCATCTAATTGAAAATATGTAGGATTGGCATTTGGATTTTGTTCTACCCAAGTAATATTATAATCTCCATCGGAATCTTCATCCATTTCCTCAATAACTGGTGGTATCACACGTCTTGAAACTGTATCACGAATATTTTCAGCTTGTTCTAAGAGATAAAGTGCTCCTTCAAAATTTTCTTTACATACTTGATCAAGATAACCTTCAGATGGATGAAAATTGGAACAGGCTTCAATTGTATAAGCAAATGTAGGTCTTCCCAAAACATAATGTCCATGTCCATATGCCCAATCTATTGTATCACCAGTTGTAGGATAGAGACCTGCTGCTTGTTGTGGTGTATATGTTCCACTCCCACTCTGGCGAGTAATTCGTGATGCAATTTGTTGGCCAACTTGTGACAAATAATCTGAGTCAGGAGCATTTTCAAATGAATAGCCCCAAGGCCATAAAACGAGTTCTCCATGAGTATGCCAAGTTATTGCAGCACAGATATCATTGTTTATAAAAATATCTTTAACTGCTTGTGTTTCGAACTCTGAGAAAGGCCAAGGCCCACAATATACTTCTGAATCAGGATGATTACTTATTGATCCAGAATCAACCGATCCCCATGAACCCCAAGGATTACCATTTGATGAACCTGCATAGTTACGGTTGAGGTCTACACCAATATAAGGAGGATATGGTTGCCGGTTCTTACGCCAATCATGACCCTGATCATGACAATAATAATAACCATCAGGATTTACACAAGTAACAAGCCATAATCTTACGTTATTAACAATATCAGTGATTGAAGGATTAGATCCATATCCAGAAGTAAGTTCATCAGCAAGATACAAACATATCTCAACAGTAGGCCATTCACGGGCATGATGAAGTCCCATAAATAAAACACCTGGTTCACCTTCATCAACTCCAGGATTATCAGTAATTTCTAAACACCAAATATCTCTCCCTTCATAAGTTGTACCAATGCTATAAAGACTTGTAATGTCAGGATAATTATTTGCAATGTTTTCAAGAATAGATTCTATTTCAGCTAAAGTGTGATATTCTCCTCTAATGGTATTTTCATATTCTATTAGATCCTCAATCAGGGTTTCATAAAATAGATTATTATCCTCTAAATAGAAGAGTTGTTCATTTGTAATAATAGCCTCAATCCACTCATTAGGTTGAATGCTGACTATTTCAAAATCTCTTGGTAGATTATTATCATCTGTGTAGATTCTCACTAATAATAATTTTCCTTTTTCAAAGGATTTACTACTTATTACATTTGCAAATATTGCTGTTGTTAAAAGTATAATTGAAATAAATATCGAAATTTTTTTATTATTCATTAAGAAAATGCCTCCTTTAAATTAACTATAGTTAATTGAAATATAAATGTTTGTGTAATAAATATTAAAAAGGATTCTCTATTAACATCGCCAGGTTTTATTGATGACTGATACAAAAAAATATATTAGACAACCAATAGTAAGTGTGCTTGGTCATGTCGATCATGGTAAAACATCATTATTAGATTATATAAGAGGAACAACTGTTGCAGCACGTGAATCTGGAGCTATAACACAACACATAGGAGCAACTGAAGTTCCTATTAATGCAATATATGATGTTTGTGGAGACTTATTAAAAGGTAAAAAGTTTACTTTACCTGGATTATTATTTATTGATACACCTGGACATCATGCTTTTACAACCTTAAGAGCTAGAGGTGGATCACTTGCTGATTTAGCTATCCTAATTATTGATATAAATGAAGGTTTTAAACCTCAGTCATATGAATCAATAAAAATTCTTAAACAATACAAAACACCTTTTGTTATTGCAGCAAATAAAATAGATGCAATTTCAGGATGGCAAAAAAGTGATGCCACTGCTAAGGCACGCATCGATAAACAAAGAACAAATGTAAAAACAATATTTCAAGACAAAATATATGAAATAATTGGAACTGTATCTGAGCAAAAATTGAATGCAGATTTGTATTTTAATATATCTGATTTTAGAAAGACTATAGGCGTTATTCCGATTTCAGCTAAAACTGGAGAAGGAATTCCAGAACTTCTTATGATACTTGTTGGACTTGCACAGAGATTTTTAGAAGATAGACTTCATATAGAAAGTGGTCCTGGGAAGGGAAGTGTGTTAGAAGTAAAAGAAGAAACTGGACTTGGTAAAACTATTGATGCAATCGTTTATAATGGAACTATTAAAATTAATGACAAGATAGTGATTGGAACAATAAATGAACCTGTTGTAACAAGAATAAAAGCTCTTTTAAAACCAAAACCTCTTGATGAGATACGTGATCCCAGAGAGCGTTTCGATAATGTTACAGAAGTTCATGCAGCAAGCGGTATAAAAATTTCATCCCCTGATCTAGAAGATGTTATTCCAGGGGCTCCAATTAGGGTAGCAAAAGATGATCTTGAAAATGTAATTAAAGAGATAAAAAATCAAACAAAGATAGATTTTGAATTGGACGATCAGGGTATAATAATTAAAGCTGATACAATAGGGTCTCTAGAAGCATTAATAAAGGAATCAAGGGAAAAAGGAATAAAGATACGTAAAGCTGAGATTGGACATGTATCAAAAAGGGATATAGTAGAAACTGATGCAACCATTGATCCTTTTAATAAAATCATCTTTGCATTTAATGTAAAAATATTACCTGAGGCAAAGGATGAACTTACAAAGGTAAATATTACAATTTTTAATGAAGATATTATTTATACAATAATGGAAAATTATGATGAATGGTTAGAATTAAAAAAAGCAGAACTTGAAAGAGAAAGACGCCAGGATTATATTCATCCAGGTATGATAAAATTTCTGCCAGAATATATTTTTAGAATAAGCCATCCAGCAGTAATTGGAATAAGAGTGATAAGTGGTAGAATAAAAACTGGACTTAGATTGATGAAGGAAGACGGAAGGATTATCGGATCAATAAAAGGTATACAATCTGAAAATAAACCTATTGAGGAAGCTTTACAAGGTCAAGAAGTGGCAATATCTATTGAAGGTGTAACTGTTGGAAGACAGATAAAAGGAAATGATATTCTTTATACTGATTTACCTGCAAGTGATGCAAAAAAATTACGTGACATGGATGTTTTAAATGCTGATGAAAGAGATGTTTTAAATAAAATTTTTGAAATAAAAAGAAAAACAGACAAATTTTGGGGCATGTAATTTCTTTATAATTATAAAAATTAAAAATAGTTTATTTGTAATCATTTTTTATTATTTCTATTTTCATTATTTATTTTGTATGAAAATTTATAAATATCTTACTTATTCGGGTATCAAATGGCATCCAAATCTATTAAGGATATAAAAGACACTGAAAAAAAGGCTCTTGAAAAAATAGAAACTGCAAAAAAGGATGCTGAAAGAATTATTGAAAAAGCAAAAGTAGATGCTGAAAAAGAAAAACAAATTTCTATAAAAAAAGCACAAATAAAATCTAAGGGATTTTTTAAAAAAGCAGAAGAAGAAGCAAAAATAGAAATTCAAAAAATAAAAGACGGAAGTAAAAAAACTATTTTAAAAATTGAAGAATCGGCAAGTAAAAACATGGTAAAAGCAATTGAAGCAATAATAAAGGAGATAGAAGAGGGGGGATAAGATATTCTATTTCCAGCGCCTATGAAAAAAACTACAATAATTGTTCATAAAAGCTATATAAATGATGTAATAAAAAATTTACACGAATCTGGAATAATAGAGATAGTAAACCTCTCAAAAACAGATGAAGAACCTTTAGAAAATAACTTATATGTAGAAATGCAAGATGACGCTGAAACTTGTATGTCTTATGAACTGCGTATTTCTAGATTAATAGATATTTTAAAAAAAATTAAAATTAAAAAAAGTGGTTTGAAAGCTATTTTTAATCCAGATTTACCTGAGATAAAATCAATAGAAGATCGAAACCTTGATGAAATAAATTCATATGCCGAAGGTTTACTTGAAGAAATTGAAAAAAAAATTTTAGAACAAGATAAAAAATTATTAGAGATCACTGATAGAATTGAGAAAATAAAATATGATATTGCTCAATTGAACTATATTAAGGATTTTGATTTGAAACTATCAGATATTGGAGAGTCTATTTATCTTTATATAAAAGTGGGTTTAACAACTGATATTGATGGATTAAATAAAGAAATCAAAGCTATTGAAAAATCAATTATTTTTTCACAACAATTTGGTAGTGGAAAAGACATAGAATGGGCTGTGATGATTGCTGTATACATTTCTGATAAAGATAAAATTGTAAAGATATGTAGAGAAAAAATAACAGAGATTGATATCGATGCTAAATCTGGTTCACCTAATGAACTTTTAAAATCATTAAACAATGAGATGAAAGAAATTGAAAAGGAAAAGAAAAAAATTGTTTCTAATTTAAGAATTTTTGCTAAAGAGCAACTTGATGAATTACTTGCATTAAGAGAAGAAATTCAGTTTGTAAGAGTGAGAAAGGAAGTATCAAAGAATTTTTCAATGACAAATTCTACATATATCATAAGTGGGTGGGTATTAGATAAAAACGAAAACGCATTGAAAGAATCCTTAAATAAGGTATCCAAGGATCATGTAATGTGTAATTTTGAAACTTCATCCATGAATCCTGATAACCCACCTGTTCATCTAAAAACTCCTGAATGGGCTAAACCATTTAGAACATTTATAGATTTATTTTCAACTCCAAAATATAATGAAATTGATCCACTAATATTTATGTCGATATTCTTTGTATTGTTCTTTGGTATAATGCTAGGAGACGCTGGTTATGGTCTTATACTTTTAATACTTTCAATTTTCGGATATTATAAATTTGCAGAAATAAGTGAGACTATTAAAAGTTGGTCTTTTATGGGGATATGGCTTGCAATTGTTACTATTATTGTTGGAATTTTAACAAATAGTTTTTTTGGTGATTTTGTACCACGTTTTGTTTTTAATAATCTAGATCAACCACTTTATAGTTTAACAATAGTTGGTATACATTTACCTATTGATTCTCTTCGCGATCCTCTGGTTATATTAGTAATTGCACTTATGTTTGGTCTTATTCATCTTAATGTTGGTATTATTTTAGCAATTTATCAATCATATAAAAGAAAGGATTTTAAATCATTAATTGCTCAACACCTATCTTGGATTCCCCTTCAAATTGGTGGAGGAGCACTTATTGGGTCACTTTTACTACATATGTGGGATTTGGGAACAATAGAATTCTATTTAGCATTTATCTTATTAGTAATAGGTCTTATCTTAAGATTAAAACATGCTGGTCCTCTTGGTTTCTTTGATATTACTGGTTATATTGGTGACTGGCTATCTTATGCAAGATTGCTTGCCTTGGGTCTTGGAACAACAGGTATGGCTCTTGCATTTAACATTGTAGCAGAGATAGTTCCTCAGATGATACCAATAGTTGGTATAATATTTACCCCAATTATTCTTATAATTGCTCATACTGCAAACCTTGGTTTACAGACCCTTGGTGCAGGTGTGCATTCTCTTAGACTCCAATACGTTGAATTTTTTAATAGATTTTATGAAGGAGGAGGGAAAAAATTTGAACCCTTTTACTTAAAAAGAAAATACACTAAAATTAAGGAGATATAATTAATAAGGAGGTAAAAAAATGAAGAAAGGAATAATGAAAAAGAAAGCAGCGATAGTAATACTCGGGCTCATTGCCTTGATACTAGCAATGGGAGTAGCAACAGCTGAACCATTAACAGGTATTGAAGGAGAGACTCAGTCGATGATTATAATTGGTTGCGCTCTAGCCATGGGAATAGCAGGAGTAGGATCCGCGACTGGTTTAATGCTGGCAGGATCATCTGCTGTAGCGGTAACTGGTGAAAAACCTGACTTATTTGGCAAATGCTTGGTTTTTCAAGTATTACCTATGACTCAAGCAGTATATGGTTTACTGACAGCTATCTTACTTATGATGGGAGCAGGATTACTTGGAGGAGCGAGTAGAGCTGATTTAACAAATCCAATGATTGGATTGTCAGCAATTGGGATTGGATTAGTTGTTGGATTAACAGGGTTATCAGCTACAAATCAAGGACAAGTAGCAAGCTCGTCTATTTCTGCTACCGCTAGAAATCCAGATGTTGCTGCAAGGGGAATAATATATACTGTAATGACAGAAACTATTGCTATCTTTGGATTGCTTGTTGGAATACTTCTTATGACTGGATTAGGATTATTATAAAAAGGAAAATACATGACAGCTGAAAAAATCATTGAACAAATTAAAAAAGATTCAGAAAATGAGATAAAAAAAATTATAAAAAATGCAGAAGAACAAGCTAAAAAAATTATCAAAGATGTAAAAATAGAGACTGAAAAAGAAGTAGATAAGATATTATTAGACGGCAAACAACAGAGTGAAAATATTAAAAAAATACTTATTTCAAAATCAAACCAAGATATTAAGAGAGATATCATGAATTCAAGAGAAAAGATAATAGAAAAATGCTTTACAAAAGCGCATCATGAATTATCGATTATAAAAGGTGAAAAATACAATAAAATAATAAAAAAATTGATAAAAGATGGTATGAAAAAACTTGGAGGTAAATGTACACTTGTAATATCAAGAACCGCTGATAAAACTATAGCAGAAGAACTTGTAATACCTATTGATGGAATAATAGAATCATCTGGTGGAATTATTGTAAAATCTGTTGATGGTAAACTGACACTTGATTATACCTTTGATGGTATACTGAAAAGGGAGAAAGATATAATAAGAAGAAAGGTAGGAAAGATACTTTTCTCTTAAATAATGGGGTAGATGAATATTGTTTGGATTTATTCTTGATCCTTATAATTATCCATTTTGGGTACTTGTGGGTTCAATAATAGTTGCAATAATTGCTATAATATCTCGATCTTTTTCCACTTATATAATATTTGCATATCCTAATGCAAAATATGAAGCGATTGGAAACCCGTTTATCACAGAAAAGGAACTTAACCGTATAATAGAAACCAAGGATTTAATAGCTTTCAAGGATGCATTAAATGCTTCAAAGGATTTTGATTTAAATGGTGAAAATACCTCTCAAATACAACAGTCCCTTGATTTGAATTTAATTCAAACAATTCAGATGATGCAAAAAGACAATTCAAAAAAAATGAACGATTTTTTTGACACATACATTGAAAAACTAGATATATATCTTATAAAAAATA